>Ga0209208_10006500_pt1 | contig 16107 bp, 15 predicted proteins | sample S1TSphfallax_3_FD_187694 | JGI IMG/M metagenome (GOLD analysis project Ga0209208, IMG submission 187694) | Host-associated microbial communities from peat moss isolated from Minnesota, USA - S1T2_Fd - Sphagnum fallax MG (SPAdes) (version 2) | ecosystem: Host-associated > Plants > Peat moss >...
GATATTTTATTAAAAAAAAGAAAGAAGAGAGACTATTGAGGTTGAGACTTATCAAAGGAAAGGAAGGGTTTTCTTTGTTGTTGCACTCTTTTTCAAAGGTATAAAATGCATGCTATGCTTTTAAACTAAACAAAAACAAGGAATGACTCCTCTAAACCTAAGAAGATTGTGCAAGGTTTTGGAGGTGCAAAATTTAAGCTTTTATTATATGTAGATTATATATGGCTACGAATGTAAAGGTCATAATCATTGGTTGAATATCAAAATTCAAAAGCTTCACAATGCTTTCATGTGCAAGCAAGCACTTACAAATGTTTAAATATAGGAGCCATCCTCACCCACCCACTAACCTTTTGTTGAAAGAACCTCGAACACATGAATGAAAGGTTTTGTTCCACATTTATCACCCCCTTTGTGGATGCAAGCTTTCCATTCCTCTCAACCCATATCGCAATAGCCCTATTAAGGAAAAAAATGCCTTACTAACGATAATGATCCTTCACTAAATTTGGGAAGGAACCAATGATTTCATTCAAGTACCATGTTGTAATAAAAACCCACCTCTTGAGATGCATTGCATAATTATCCAAACTCTAAATACACCAAAGACGACACAAAATGTCCTTAACAAGTGCACACCGTAAAGACATGCATTTAGAAAAGTAGTTCATTAAAAGATGCATTTTTCTAGACCCGAACCAACCCTTCTTTAAAAATTCAAAGAATTGCCCAATACTAATAAAAGCCACTATTGGGTGATGAGTATCGTCACAAGGTGACCTGGGTAGGTAGCATAAATGGGTGTGTGGGTACTAGGTAACTAGATGCATTTAGATGGTTAGTAGGTAGGTAGGAGTAATGGGTTGTTAGTTGGTAGGTAGTAAAAAGCAGAAACTGAGGTAATCACTATAGTTCAACCACCAACCGTGTGCACACCATTTTGTAGAGTCTCCATGCCATTAATGCAAATGCCATGGTTGTTGCATAAAAACATGTTTGTGGGGGTGGGGTATTTTTGTGTTGTGTATGGTATTATTTATCTTTACCATTTCGACATAAATTCAATTATTTTTCATTTTGTCGAACTTTTGAAGTTTTATTTATTATTTGTGTCCAAATTTTATTAAAATACTAAAACTACTATCTAATCTTGAGATATGCTACAATGCCCGACACCATTTTCCAATTTACTAGGCTTCTTCAAGACCTAACTTTCTTAAAATGCCACCTTGTGTCGAATTGTTACAAACTTTTGGAAAAGTTTGACAATGGATGAAAATGCAGTTAATTGGGAAAAAAGTTGGTAAGAAGGGGATGAAATCCAGAAATCTTTGGTGAGAAAAAAGTTAGGTTTCTATCTTTCCTAATGAACTTCACTTTCATCCATTGTCCAACTTTCTCACATGCAATTAATTTCTTTGTTCATTCATGCCTTATCCAATTTTCTAAGATTCGTCAATTGTCCCACTTTCCTTCAGCTCATCTTTTGTCCAATTTTTGAAAGGAGGTGAGGCAAATTATAGTTTTCTTTAAGATTATCTTTTTATCTCATGTGCTTAAGTTCGTCCAATGTCCTCACTTCATAGTTTCACAGGCAAGACACTAAACACAAGCTCCCCCCCCACCCCCGCAAACTTTGCAAGAGTTGGGCCAAATTCAGACTTTGCTATGTCACCTATTTTAACTGCCTGGAGTTCATTCATTGTTTCATTTCCTGAGTGAAATTAGGTCAACTAGTTTAGGTCCCACTTCACCATTGCCCAACTTCATTCAGTAATGCTATTTTTGTGAGTTCAACAAACTTTCCAATTACCCCACTTCAAACATATAGGCCAGTGACCAACACTTCAGAACCCAAGGAGGTCGAATCCTGAGACATTGTCCTGCTGCTTCTGAAGTTCAAAGAACATTTGTAGCCCTTCACCTAGAGCCTCCGATGTTGCAAAAATTGTTCAATTCAATAAAGGAAAGAAGGGTTTGATGTAAAGGGTTTAGTGTTTGATGATGGATGAATTAAAAGAGATTAGGATTTCAAGCTTAAAATCTTTCATTGTTGCATCTTTGCCTCTGGAATACAAAGAAGTTTTGTAAGGCTCTAGTTGGTGCACCCTTCGGGTTTTAAATCACTCAAAACAGACTAAAGATGAGGATGATATGGAAATGGAACTCAAGAAAGGGGTCTAGAGCTATCTTTTCAAAAGAATTGAAACAAACTATCACTTATCCTCTTTTTGTGTTTTCTGACACTCAAATAACATTTGTAACCCTACAGTTTGCCCATACAATGACACAAAAATTGCCTATTTTGCTTAAGGAAGAGGAGAATATTGGAAACCGTTCGGTGATAAGTACATGTTCGATGATGGTTGGTTCTACCCTATACTTTTCAAACTTCTGCATTTGTTGTCTGACATACCTTCTGACCCAGAATAGGTAGGTGTAATATGCAGTTCTCTTCCAGTTGTAAAAGAGACATGCATCAATTCGAGGACCCTTTGGGTTTCAGAATGAACATGCATTTAGCAATCTAAAAATGCTTTATGCTGGTGCAGGCTTCTTCCCTTGGCCCTCACTATGTTCTAGGGCAGAAGAACTCGGGGTACCACTCTCCTTCCTGTGCCCTCAAACATAGTGAGGACCTTGGGAAGAACCCTTCCTCTCCATGAAAAAGATCAAGGAAAACTTTCTCATTGGACAACACTTGCAGCAACAACCAAACTTCTCTACAAACTTATTCAAACTAGGTTTAACAGATTTCAGGATTTTTGGACTCTTGCAAAGAAACATGTAACACTGAGTTTATGTACAAAGTCTAGACATGATAAAAGCACAAGCATTACATCAAACTTGAGAAGCAGCAACTCACAAAATCTTGTTCTCAAAGGAACATCTTGTAATTTCTGGGTGAGTCGTCTTGTGCACAAAAAATCATTCCTTTAAGCAAAATAGTTGTCTAAGGTGCATCTTGAAACCTCATACAGACCATTTGCATAAAGGTGAGTATGTACTGGAATGAGTTCCCTGTGCAGATAGTCTTGCCTCTTTTCCTTGCCATTGTTCCTCATGGTCTGATCAAAATTGGGTAGAGAGTTGGTGGCCGCTCTGGATACGGCAGGCAGTCTTATGAGTGGAAGTCCCCTTGAACCTTTTGAGGAAGGTGATCCTGGTACACAGGAAAATTGCCAGGAATTGATACAGCCAGGCAACACAGAAGAATTGCTGCACTCACTTGTGTACAAGTATATGCAATTCCCCAATTTTCTCTCCATGTAAACCGGAAGTGGGGTCTATAATTTTCTACCATTCTAAGTGGAAGTCTAGAATTGTGTTTTTTCTCTCCCGATTTGAGGGTGTCTTTGAAAATCTTATAAAATCTGTTGCCCCTTCTGTACTCTTCTTTTCCCCTCCCACCTCACAGTTGAACCTTTGGGGAGCCACACAGAAGACCAGTACGATGCTCAAATTGCTTGTTCAACTTGTCAATCCGTCTCTACCTCTCGCCTACTGCTTCCCTCAGAGCTGACCTCATCAGTTTCCGATTCGTCATCCTCAGAGCTCACCATTCTCTCCAGAGATTCAACGTCAGATGGCTCTGATAGTGACTCAATGTGAAGGCTGTTGGCATCCTCACTGCAATACATCAACCAGGTCGAAAGTTGTAGTGCAGCAATGTACAAAGATACTGAGGCCAAAAAAAGCTTGATGATAAAAGGACAAGGAGACTTTGGTTAGTATATAATGTGGTCTAGATTCAACTTTCTGCAAAACTGAGCACTTCTTCAAAGCCTTTAGGTCTAGTTGACTACAGAACAGCATTCAGGTTGCCAAAAATGATGAAAGCAACATACTCAGTGACACCAAAAATGCTCTTGATAGCCAATGAGGTCCTGCTTGAGCTCAATACAAACTCATCCATCTGTTGAACCATCACAAGAAACAAATGTGTAATCCAAACTGGGCTTCAATCTTTATGCATCACTTTTGCCAACTACAGACTTCTCATATGGCAAAGGAGAGCAGCATCTGACCACATCTAACAGAACAATCAAATCAAGTCCATGAACCCTGCTGTCCAAAATTCAGGCAACCTGCAGTTTGCAGGAGCTCAAACCAGATCAAGACAGATTTCAGCACAATGCATATGTCTACCATTTTGCAGTAACAATGAAGAAACAGGATTACAAGGGGTATGTCACCATAACCCAAATCTAAGAGCTAGGAAATTACCTCAGAAAGATAGAGGAGCTTGGTGAAGAGAGCCTGAACTGCAGCCTTGCGCTTAATACCCTTCTCGGTGAAGCCCTGTAGGTTCATTACAACCGGACCTGGCATTATAGACAAGATCTATCAGACACAACCTTAAAAGAGGAAGTTGCAAAAAGGGTTGGCTTTCAGAGCCTGAGCCCAAGTGTAAGGCTGATAGGCTTGCTATAAAGTTGGGTGCTCTGGAAGTTTTCACAATCACTGCATTAAGGTGATGGCAAATTGCACAGGTGCAACATGGGACACTGGAAATGATTGGTGCAGTTTTGCACTATGGCAACATTCACTGAGGAAGTTATTACACTGCAGGATTGAAAGTCACAGATGGGGATCCAATATACCTTTAGCCTTCACAATGCGCCTGGAGACATCATTCAGAACCTCAGCAACTTCTGCATCTGTCAAGTTTGACACTTTCCTCAAGTGGATGAGGTCAGCAACCAGGACTGGATTGAAAGCTCGTTCATTGAGCGCATAACGAATGTACTTTCGCAATGCATCGTTTAGACTAAAATTGCACTGCAACAACATAAAACACCAAAAGAATATTGTTGAATGAGAGAGAACACACCAGACATTCTAAGCTTCTTCAAAAACACTACATAGGCATACCAAAGAACAAAGAAATGTTCCTGTGTGAAAAGGTTGCTTGTAACTCCAGATCCATCACATTTGCTAGCTGACTGACAATTGCAAGCATATACATTGTTAATAAGCCAGGGCTTGAAGCAGAAATTCCATGCTTCAAAAAACAGTAAATAGAGAAAGAAAGAACAAAGAAAGATTTACAATTGCAACATATCATCCATGAAGATGGCTTGACTGAGCATGCTGAGCAATGATACCTTGATAGCCAGAGCTTGAAGCTTCTTATGATCCAGCTGCTCTCTCTTTTCCGGAAGATACTCACCAAGAGCTTCACAGAAGTATGCATTGTTGCCAATCTGGAACAAACACCCAAATTCTTTATCACTTTTGCTGTTGTTTTGATCCCAACAGATTGCATGCTGTAGATTGAATACCTTTCATAAGAATAGAGAAATCTCCATTCTCACGATGAAGAAGAAACAGCAAGGATAACTCTTCCTCAGGAAGCCACAGAAAGAACCAAACAAGGGAAGACAGAAACAAACAAAAAACAAAAAACACACACCGGTATGAACAAAAGTGCCAGTCTCACACCTGTTCAGGGACCATCAAAAGTAGTATGTATGATAGTGACTTAACTACCACAACTTCCCCACTGACTTCATCAGCTCCCTATAGTGGGTAAGGGCCAATGAGGAGCACCAACCTACGAACTGAGTTTCTGCTGCAATTCCAGAAACAACAGGAAGACTCAGCCATACTACTGGCTAGCAACAGACCACAACAACAATGACAAGACAAAGAAACAAAGAAAGACAGAAAGGGAAAAGAAAAACTAAAGGAAAGGACAAACAGGGAAAGACTCTGAACAAGTGGGCTTACAAGAAGCTCCCCACTTACAAGACCCAAAGCAAAATCATTCTGAAAATGCCAAAAGCGGAAATTCCAAACAGGAATTTTTCTTTAAGAAGCAACCCTCTAGTTCTCTTTAGAAGAACTTTTAAAGGGTAGCCTTTTGCCTTCAGATAGACAATAAAACTGACCATCTGGAAGACAAAAAACTTCTTACAACTACAAAGTCTCAAAAATCTGTAAAATTGACTATTGATAACCCCCAGCTTTGCAGTCATTGAGATATTGGAATGAACATGAGGCATTCTAATCATTTCAATACCTGCATACTCTGGTTGAGGGCGTTTGTCAAAAATGTCACAGGATAAACCTTGATGACTTTGTCTCACAGCTAGATCCAAGAAATTACAAGAGAAGCCTTTAGACGTACAATTCAACTCACAAGATGTTTTCAGGTATTCTGCATGCTGTAGATTGAAGTGAAGCTACAATCAGGAACTTGCAAGAAGATGGAATTTTTTTCCCTTGCACTGCAACTGCAGAATTGCAATGCTCAGATGAGACACTACTGTCAGACAAGATTTGTCCATAAACACCGCAGAAATGGAGAGGAAGAACCATCAGGGCGAGCAAGCGGAGAAGTTTTGTGACCTGACGTTTGCGTCTTTCCTTTGAAGAGTTGAACTTCCTCCAGCTTCTCACAACTGCGATAACAAATGTGATACCAAGATAACCTAATGGCACTGCGACCAGCCACGGCAACTGGCCATCTCCTACTCGCGGTCCTGGAACTCTTTCCATCGCTTGGCTCGTCACCAGCACCACATCTTCCACCTTTTCTTGTATCCAAGAAATCTCGACTTCTTCTTCGTCGTCATAAACATCCCCTTGTACTGCTGCTGCTGCTGCTTCTTCTTCTGCCAACGCTGCCGCTTCCCTTTCCTGTGACGACGATTTGTCGCGTTCCTTTGCTCCAGGTGCACGAGCCAAAACTCGCGGGAAAGAATCCCGGATCCGGGATGATGATACTTTAGAAATGCCAAGAGGTTGCGAGACAAACCCTAGGGAAAAAGAAAACCCGGAAACGCTCTTCTTGTATCCGAGTGATGATGAAGAGGGGGAGGAGGAGGAGGAGGAGGAGGCAGAAATACTGCAAACAACAGGAAGAGTACTACGCAAGGAACCTAATACTGTAGAAGCCGCAGCGGAGCATGTGTGCATAGGGACTGCCATGGTCGCCATGCCCGAAGCTCCTCCAGAATCCGCACTGTTCACCAAATCCCCTCCTCTCTCAGAAGGGTTTGGACTCTGCACCAACTACCCCAACAACAACAGATTGAACCCGCAGTCTACAGTGCGGGAATCTCAGCGTGTTTTTTTTTTTTAAATAAATTTTATTTCGCATTGTGGCGAAGTGTGTACAAAGGGTCTTTATTTATAGAGAAAAAATGAACAAAATTTCGCCATATTTTGAGGAAAAAGAGCCATATTTATTTAGAGGATGAGTTCCTGGAGGAGGTCGCCAGAATAAAGTAGGATTCTACAACATTTTCGACTCCCTGTCTGAGCTTTAGCCAAATTTGGCTTATTCCTCTTCTGGATGATGATCCACCTATTTTTAACAAAACTGGAAAAGCTGCAGCAGCGTTTTCTTTACTGGCGAAATTTCACCCAGTTTCGCCAGTTGGTGGAAAAACCAAAAAGGAAAAGAAAAAAAAAAAGGATCTGCGAAATCACGATTGTTTTCAAGACTATAGGCCTCGCCAGTAATAGCAATAAATTTCTAACTTTCTCTCTGACATGTAGCCAGATTTGGCTAAGCCTCCTCTTGTGGAGGATCGCCAGTGTCTGCAGGTGGAATGAGCAACAAGCAGTTCTTGAGCGTCAATCAGACCTGCTGCTGCTCTTGCTCTTGCTCTTGCTTCCAATCCTAAGCCAGGGTTTTGTTGTTTTCAATTTTGTCAAGTTGGTGGACTGGTGATCATCCAGAGGAAGATGAATGAGCCAGAGTTCATGCAGCAAATTTAGGATCCCGCTTTGCTCTGGTGACCTCCAGGAACTCATTGTCTAAATGTTCTGACTTATTTGCTCAAAATATAGCGACTTTTGCAGATTTTTCCCCAACGAAAAAAACAACTCTTTGTAGTACACTTCGCACCTGATTTTGTTTTTGGTACACTTCTTTGCTTTTTCAATCCCCCTTTCCAGTTTCCTTGTTACCAAAAAAAGTGCAGATTGGCGTCCAGAGCAGAGCAAAACACAGGATCTGAAGAGAAGAAGAAAGCATCACAAACCAAGACACGAAGACTCTGAGAAGCAAATTGAATTGGCGCAAAACTGAGAACCTAAATGCACAGAAATCTACTCTGAAGATCAAAGACAACAAACAGTAATGCAACAGAAAAACAATTTATGAGTGCTGCTCTCTTCTCATGTACCAACTAGAAACACAAGATCATTTCAATAATGGCCAGTTCTGAACCAAAAACTCTTCAGATTACATTGCAACAGAACAAGACCTCCATCCAGCAGGGTGCAGCTCCATCAAGCATAAAATTTGCACAATTTCTGATTTTTTTTTTCTTTAAGTATTTGTATTATGAGATGTCTGGAAGATGTAGAATTGAAGAGTGCTCTCTTCTCATGCACCCAGTATAAACACAAAGATCATGAGCTTTACAAACAATGCTTGCAACTGCACTCTGGAGACCCCAAAAGAAAAAAGGAGAAAACACCCATCACGGCATGGGGGAGGAGAGATGGCAATCCATGACAAGAATTCAAAGAGCTTTGAGAGGGTCATATGAATTGAACACCAGAAAGAAAAAAAACCATTTTTTATTGCAAAATGCAATTTCCTTGCAGCAGTATAATAAATTGATTTTCACTGAAGATCAGTGAAAATCGAAGTCCATTTATAGTTTCAAACATGAATCCAAAATCCCTAGTATTGGAAATCTGAGTATAAAACAAAATTGTAAATTTCCAGTGGTTTAATTATCACATGCATGCAGGATTCCCTTCTGCAATTTCCACATTATTGTAAATTGTTGTATGTATTTGATATGCCAAAAGATGCATGCAGTGTAGTAGCTCTATACACCTTCTTCATGATGTCTATAGCATTTTGTGCACTAGTTAGTTTGACAATGTATCCTAGATGTATGAAAAATCTACCTTTCATGTTGAAGAATTCTTTGAAATTTCATACTGAGGATTTGCGAATTGTCCTCTATTACTTACCCCAACAACTTGTTTGAAGATCACAGCACTGTCAAAGCTTGACATTTTTGAGAAGTTACAATATTGAAGCTTCTGAAATTCCATATCTATTTTGAAATTTAGTCCATACTACTTTGCACAGAAGTTTTGTTTGAAGATCAAAGGAAAGCTTGATATTTTGATGGGCTAGTTGTACTGAATTCTTCACCTAATTACATGTGCATGAAATTTGGAATTTCTTTGTAAAAGTGTGAGTTTTTGTCTCATTAATAGTAAGTGTTTTCTAGAGCCTTTTGTAGCAAAATCAAGATTGAGGTTTTCAACAACAATATTGAATTCTGTATCATTGTTACAGTGAGGTTTGATCTAACTTTGCACAACTCACAGCAACAAATGCTTGCACAAATCTTGATATGATCTGAATCCTTATGAATCATGTTGTCATGAATTGCTCATATATGATGCTTATGATCATCAAAATTTTGCATGGAGAATTTTCAATGCCCACAAACACAATGGTCTGATCCTCCCACATCAAAGCTTGTATCCAATTTTTCAACTTTCCAAATGATCAATTGGTGATCATGTTCTTGTTACATGATAAAAACATGTTCTTTCCATATATGTACATGTGATGATCAAGGTTTTGGCGAGGCTCTTGATTCATGAGATGAAGCAAGCTCTCATGAATTAAGTCTCTCTATATAAATTGATTGATCACACTTTCATCAATGTGTCGATCTGCATGTGTGCGTGCTGATCATTTTGCATGATGCAAGAGACAGAATGGCGTGATGGGTCAGCGGATTGATCAGCAGGGTTTGCGGACGGAAGATGAGCATGATGCGCGATCATGAACCCAATGCCATGCCTCGTGGAAGTTCCGAAAGCGCAGAAACCGCTGACTATCATGCCGGCGAGTAACGGAACCGTCTTGGAGATGGACTCGGAAAGCTTCGGCCAGAAGCAAGTGCTGACGGGTGCTGTAAAGAGAGATGCGATGGCCAACGCAATGACGGACAGAGTCGCGTTCACTACGTCTGCAAACTCCAGTTGGTACTTGGTTCCGCCTCCCGTGTAAGTCGAGCCTGAGACTCCCGCAAGCTGGCCGCCTCCGGCGGTGATGGCGTGCTTTAGATTAGGGTTCCAAAGGCCCCTGCTTGTCACCACTCCGCAGTAGACCATGCCGTTCTCCGCTCTGTAGCTGTCTGTGAAGCAGGAGAGGCAGCAGAAGGCGCTCAGAACGAATAGAGTGATCCCCGTCATGGACCTCTCCGTAGCTCCGCATATCCCGTTGTTTGTGGCCAGCGGTGCTAGCATTTGGAGAGCTAGGAACGTGCTCGTTGGTAGCACATTCGAGAGCTGGGTGAGAATGTCGGCTGACGGCTTAGAGCTGCTGGAAGCTACTGAAGCCATTTTTGTTGAGCAGCAGTATTGAGATCTAGAGCTAAGTTCTCCTGCAACAAAATCTAGAGCACTGGAGTCATACGAGAAGTTAACAGATGATCAGCAGTCTGAGATTGTAATTCCAGATCTTGCAACAGAAGAGACAAAGGAACCACCTCACGGAAAACTATGGGTTTAGGGTTTCTGGAGGAGTTCTGCAGACAGATCTGTGTCTTAGAAATATTTCTGCACTGCAAGAAGGACGTCGCGAGCTGGATGCAGCGGCCATCTAACTTCAGTTGATGATCGCCAGTCTTGAAGCTGTTGAATGTTGAGCAGTCTAAACATATAGCAGCCGATGCAGCTAAAAGCCAGGCAGAATTCATGGAGAAGATGATGCATGCCCATCTCGTGCAACTGCACAGAATTTTGAAACTCTCTGATGGGTGTTTGCGTGCAGCTCAGGATCAACCCTGTGCGTGATCCATCGCCGCAAAATCCCAGTCGAGATCCAAGAATTCTCTCTCTCTCTCTGTGGAGTCATGAGATAGTTGCTGATGGGTTGAACAACAGTCAACTTCTTTTTGTTGCATGGGATGTCGACGTTCTTGCGCTTGCTTGCCGAGAAACTTTGCCGTGGAGTGCTCCTACTGATGAATCCAGCTATGAGAGAGTTACGTGGGTTTGTCTGTGACTTATCGGACTCGGTACTATCCTTTACGACGATATGTGCGTCCGAGCTGGACATGTTCAGCACAATCCCGTGAAGATATTTATATATATATGTATACGGGTTTCAAACCCGGGCGACCTTGGGAAGATATGACGCAGCTCAGGGAATTGCGGTCCAACTTCTACAGAATTACGCGGCTGTTGTCGCTCCGGAAGAAGACAGAGTACATAAACAACATACAAAATCGCTCAGATTTTGCTGCAAAAGGAAGAGCCGAGCGAGAGCTGCAAAATCAAGCTAGATCGAAGCTAGTGCGATGCTCAGAGAAGAGATCATCACAAAGAGTGAAAGTATATGAGTATATGAAGGTCACGTGAGCGTTGTGTTTGCGTAATAAGATGTGTTGCACGTGTCGGAGTCCTCGGACTGTCACGGGGTTTTGGACGTGCGCTGGCGGTGGGACCCTTCTTTACCATCTGCAAGAAATTTGTTCGCGACGACGGAGGAGCTGCTGCTCCGGGCCTTGTTGCAGATTTGTTTTCGTGCATGGTGAGCAAAGCGCTCTTTTGACTTTCACACTAAACTTCAAACCCTAATCTGTTTAGGGGCTTGAAATTCTGGGTGTCGAGAATCCTCTCGAGTCTATGACGCGCACTTTCCGGATTTCTCGACTGCAATAAATCTCGCATGATCCAACTTGTGGACAAACTACAGCCAGGATTTCAAGGGAGACTTCACAAAAGCTCCAATCTAGCAGCGACCATTGTAGATCTGGTAGGAACAGCAATCTACAAAATTGCCGACAGCCAGTAAAGCAAAGAAGGATTCTGTGAGGACAAAAGCAGCACTTTGAAGCCAAATCACAAGAAACTTGAACAAATCACAAGAATCCTAAACATGATTCCCTGTGGGACCATCAAGAACTTGAACTTGCAAACATGAAATGGTTTGTTTGACAATGGGCAAATACAACGATCCCTCTGATTCACAAATGGCAAAATTTGAATAAAACATTGAAAATTTATTCCCACAATTCCCTTGGAGAACTTTCTCTATGTTTTGTAAATTCAACTTCAATTTGCCTCAAGTTTCCACTCTTTTTCCTTACAAGGAATGCCCCCAAAAGTCTCTTGTTAACAATCACATGTGAGGAAAATTTGTCAAGAAGGATTCTGTGGCTAGAGAAAGAAAGCAGCTTCCAAGATTATAAATCACACTTGAGCAATAATGTTGCCATTTTGATGGTCAGTCCATAACCATACATAACAGATGACAAAACTGGTCTATCAATTTCATACCCTACTATTGTTCAAAAAATTAGGAAGAATAGATCAAAACAGTGCTTGTGCAAATCAAGTTTTATTGAGGTAGGGATTCCTTACAAGGAACTTGGACAAAGATTTCTTGAACAGGACCTTTGAACCAATGTCTAGCATCTATGACCCACCAGCCCATTACAGCACCTAAAACTATTGCTAGAGTGACTGGGGCATAGTTGAATGTGCTGAATTTGATAGGGTATACTGTTGGAAGTAGGAATATGGCACATGTGTAGCAGATCCAAAGGAATGCAACTGCACAAACCCAACGGCTTGCTTTCCCCATGTAAAAAGGACCTGGAAGGAACTCCTCATTTATGAGAATCATCCTGAAAAATATTGGCACAGCATATCCACCTACCCATCCAATTGTGCAGATTGATGCTAAGGTAGTGAAGACAACACTGACCCTAAGGATGGGAAAACCCAGAAGGATTGCAAAACCAACAGAGATCCAGACTGCATTTGCGGGCACCTTATACTTGGGGTGAACTTTGCGCCACACTCTTGAGTATGGGGTCCCCCCATCACGTGAGAGAGCATACACCTGCAGCACCACAATTAGAACAAGCCCACACTGTCAACCTTATCATGATGCTTGCACAAGTAAAGTTTGCTATAAAAGCTTTGTGGTGTTCAGAAACAGGTCCTCTAATTTTTTTTGCTGTTTGGACCAGGACAGAAAATGGCAAAGAAACAGAGTCTTCTGCATTATGTTTTCAAGGCTGATTCACTTCCAGACTTGGTGAGATGAAGACGACAACTAGATTGTACTTCATAGTCACCTAGCAGTAGGGTGTCATGTTAAACTTACAACTCGAGCTGCACTTGTGGTTATGGAAAGCCCACCAAAGAAAAAGGATCCCCAAATCACACACAACAACACAATGGCACCTGTGGCATTGTGGTAGCGCCCATGGAACACATCATACAAAATCTGTGCTGGAACAAATCTGCCTGCTGTCTCGTTGCTTGGATCATAGAGATAACTTGGATTCTGAAGCCCACAACCAGAACATACAGGTCAATTATTGGTTCTGCCAGTGCTAATTCAAGCTGACATTGTTTGACCCTCTTTCTTTTTCAAACACACTCTTATGTAGTAACAGATGGCAAAACCTGGTCTGATTTTCTGTTATTTCACAAACAAACTTGAGCTCCAGTTCATATACTTGGACAGGTATATTCAGGTGAGCCTCTTGAGGAGGAAGCACCAGATACACAAATGGTAATCTTGAGGTCTTTATAAGAGAGCTGCACCCAACTATGAACCAATTACCTGGATAGTGAATGTGAGAGCCAGGATAACACCCCACCCAAACACAGAAACGAGAGCAATGCTTGAAAGAATTGCAATTGGGCCATTGATATCAGCACTTTTGGTCTCCTCTGTCAGATATGCTGCAGCATCATATCCATAAAGAGAATATTGGCTAACTGACCAGGACAGAAGTACAGCATATACTCCACTCTTGATACCTGTGGTGGCATCTCCTATCTCAAAATGTGTGAAGACATAAGAAGCAGGCTGTGTTGTCTTTGCAACCACTGGCAGCAATATTACCATGACTGCACCTCCTACCATCTGGCAGCAAGATTCCAACATTCACACATAAAAGAGAGACCATGACAGGGGATAATAAGGAGTTGTGAGGCAGTCTTCCCCCAGAGAACCAAGATGGTCTCTTAAAGTGTTCCAACCAACATCAATGGTTGAGTGAGCAAAAGCTGAGCTCATATGAAAGTGCATAGCAAAGGGTCTCATGAGATCATCTCTCAAGACTACAAATAACTGCTCCCTCCCATAAACCTTCTCTTGATGAGGTTTCTAGCTGTCAAATGCACAAGAGGAGTCCAATATTCTAAAAGCATAACTGATGGTGTTCAAAAGAAATCTATAAAAGAAGAAAAGCTCAATGTAAGAAGTTGGATACTTACCTGCCAGTAAATAGATACCATATCAATGACTGCTATGACATTCAGTGCAAATGTGTTCAGCACTGCCCATATGAGGCAGAGGGCAATATAGATTGCAAGAAACACTCCAGGTGGAGCAAAGTAACCACCATGCTTGTTGGTACCTGTGCAAAGCAAAATAATGTTTTGCAATGTCTCTGTTCCTGCATATGCCTGGCAACATTAAATCAAAAAGCATCATCTATCAGTAAAGGATTCAATCTGCAAATCTGTTTCTGGTGAAGAACCTGAACATTATTGTTTTGAGTGTTGGTGTGCATTCATCTAGTTTATATCCCGGCCTGCAACTACATTTCTGCAATAGAGCTCAATTCTCTCAAGCATTCCTTAGACTGTAAATTGCAGTTTCACTCATAGCATGACCTAGATCTTCACACAACTGCCCAGTACAAACAAAAGAGTGCAGACACTTGCACAGATGACAGTTGAATCATGTTGTTGTGTACACCAAAACCCACCATTTCATACATGCAGATATTACATGTGTTTCTCTTGGTCATCTCATTCATTCAGGCCATCCACAAGGATCATTGCAGTAGCTTTGGAAATACCTGTGTGCCAATGCCAGCAATTAGACCAATGATTTCCAGCCATGCACAAAGCCATGATGCTAACGGCCCCCATCGAGGCCCAGCCAAATGAGCTGCCGAGAAGTAGAGAGATCCTGTTGTCTGCCATCTCCAATCAGCATCATCACATTGAGAATTATCATGAAATCTAGCTAACAACTGGACATTGACAACAAAAGTTCAATGCTTCCTGGATAGTTTCTACACAAACACAAATCATAAGAGAACCACTGTCCAATCACTGAAGGAAGCAAGGGGGAAGAAGTTTCTGAGCCATAGTTGGACACTCTTACATAAACATCAAAAGGATGAAAGAAACAACATACTCCACACAGCAGTCTGATGTTACTGGAGGCAGACAAGATGCAGTTATCCAGAGGATGGCAGTGATAACAACACAATAAATGAATCAGGGCACTAAAATTGTGCAATAAACTTACAGGAAATGAGGAACAAATCTCCGCCATAGCAAAGCCCACAAACCAGGTAAAGAATGTGACAACAACCCAACCCCACACTACTCCCACTGGCCCTGCATACATCAGGCTGCTTCCATACAAGGGCACTATGCCAGTGAACAGTGTTACAGTAGAAAATGTGATGGCCAAGCATTTGAACAATGTCTGCACAGACACCAGCACCACAATGCATCAGCCACAAATTACTAACTTCATATGCTGAAAATCAGCAAAACCCTTCCCCACCTTTGATGGAGAAGAACCAACAGAATTTCTTCAGCATCTTCAACTGTAAGAGCATCTCCAGGGGTGCTCAGTATGTGATCCTGGAAATTAAAATCATTGAATAAAGAAAAGTCAAAGCATGTTGGTTTGGCTCAGCAAAATCGTGCATTTTTGCACAGTTTGCTTCCGACTGCTGCTCCCCGCTTCTGATGCACTAGTCCTAACGCTTCGTCCAGGTGAGTTGCTATCAGTAGTCTCCCACGTATTTGTAGTCCCAGTTTTAGTTTTCTGGGTGGGGTTAGAAAAAAGTGAATGAAAACTTTGGATGTGAGAAATATTTTTTGCAGCGTAGAATACTGAGCACCGCTGGAGCTGCTCCAAGGTTCACAAAACAAACAAGCGAGATTCTTTTCATTGCAGAGAATAGTGTTTTTTTGCATTGCAGAGAATACTCGTCCGCTGCACAAAGAATTGAAGCTTGGAGACAACATTCAAACTGCTGATGAATGAATGCATGTGAAGTGGGCGACTTTTACCATTTCCCGGCGAAGCTCCTGCTTGTAACCAAGCTGATT
>Ga0209208_10006501_pt1 | contig 16104 bp, 16 predicted proteins | sample S1TSphfallax_3_FD_187694 | JGI IMG/M metagenome (GOLD analysis project Ga0209208, IMG submission 187694) | Host-associated microbial communities from peat moss isolated from Minnesota, USA - S1T2_Fd - Sphagnum fallax MG (SPAdes) (version 2) | ecosystem: Host-associated > Plants > Peat moss >...
ACACTTTCTCCCCCGCAGCGAAACCTCATCAGAAGAAATGCAACCACTCCCGAATGCCGCTATGCAATTTTGTTCCTGGAACCCTATCCGTGTTCTGGTGCCTTCTTTCTCCAGATCCAGAGCAAAGAAAGCAAAAGCGACAAAATAACACGAAGATTGACACTTTCTCCCCCGCACCGAAACCTCATCAGAAGAAATGCAACCACTCCCGAATGCCGCTATGCAGTTTTGTTCCTGGAACACTATCCGTGTTCTCTGCAGCCTTCTTTCTCCAGATCCAGAGCAGTGAAAGAAACGAAAACATAATAGCGAGAAGACTTGACACTTTCTCCGCCGGAATGAAACCTCATCAGAAGAAATGCAACCACTTCCAGTCGCAAAACGAGAATCATTCCGCTCATCAAATCTCAAGCTCGAAGGGAAAGAAAAAAAAGAATGGGAATAACAGAACATGAACTGAAATTAGATCACGTACCAGCAGAGTGGGGCGGAGAAGAATCCATGCGCCACGAGTAACAAACGCGCACACTGATGAGAGACGAAGCGCGCAGCGGAGAGAGACAGAAGAGAAGCAACCTCGTGCCTCGAGGCTCGGGGCGACACGAAGGAGGTACACAGCCCACGGCCTCGCGGCAAAGCTGTATGCGGCCAAGCGGTATACAGCTTACCTCCTACAATACAAGTGTCAATGGAGACACATCTCTTTTATCACGTGTGTGAAATCTCAATGGTATTTCATTAGACGGTAGTATTTCAATTTCTTTTTCTTTTTTAAATCAAACTTTTAATTCATTTTCATTTTTTTATTTTTTATAAATATTTTTAGAATATCAACTTTTGCTAATCTTTGATTTTTTAAAACATTTCATCAATTAGGTTGTGTGGGACCATGTTTCCAATGTATGTCATTGGAATGTGTTTCAATTTTTTCTTTATTTTTTTAACTATATATTTCATTATTTTTTTTTCCTCTTTTTTCAAATATATATTTCAAGAATAACAATTATTTCAATCTTTCATTTTGAAAAATATTTCATCAATTGGGTTATGGTGGGACTGTATTTCAAAGGTATTTCATTAAAGGGTAGCATCTCAAAGTTTTTTTTATGGATTAAATCATATGCTTCATTCAATTTCCTTTATTTTCATTTTTAATATATGTTTTTAGAATATCAACTTTGTCAATTTTTCAATTTTTTTAATATTTCATCAATAAGGTTCAAACTAGTGTTCCATTTTCCGTTTTTGCAAAGTTGTTAAAGGGCCAAACTTGAAATGCATGGGGGTGTTGAAGAAGCTAAAACTAAGAAATGGTGGAACATTGTTTGGCCTCATTTGATTTTTTTTTAAATCTCAAAATGGATGACATTTAATTGTGACCCTTTGTTAAATACATTTTTCATATGGAAAATTTTGCATAATGTAAAAGCATTGTGCAACACATGTGCACAACAAGGGACAAATGGATAATGAACATGTTGCAAAGTTTTTATTACATGAAAACCAATGTAAAAAAACACCTTTCATCTTTCACACTACCTATTATTTGCACCATGGCCAATTCAGCTAGTTTCACATATTTTGGGAAGTTGCAAACTAATATCTAAGATGTTTGTCACCAAGCACCACATTATTGTCAAAGGATTGGTCTCAAAAGGTGTTGTTGCATTCAACTTCAATGTCAATTTGAACATGCCTTATTTGCTATCAAGGTCATTAGCATTGAAAACCTCATACACAAAAGGTTTCCACCCCATAAAGCAACTAGGTTTTACCAAAGCATAAAATTATTTTGATTACCTCAAGGTGTTTTGGGAAATAAGCCTCACAATCTAATTGTAGCTAATACTAAAGTTACACAATCCCAATAACATCCATGACACCATGGGCTAGAAACCTTATTTCTAGTTCTTGAATCAAAATGTATTTAACCCCTTCCAAAACATCCACAACGATTAAATTGCATTTAGAAAACAAAACTTGCAACCCTACTTTTAATACCTCTTGCCAAAGCAACCTTTACCCAACAAAACACAAAATGGCGTAAAGATAAAATTGAACTTCAAAAATGAAAAAAAAATCAAACAATGCAAAAGGGAAGGTTGGGTGTCAGCAAGGTAAAGTAGACAAAAAAAATAGTATGTGTAAAATCCAATTAAAAAATGGAATATTTTTTTATATGGACACAAAAAAGTAGTTTCAAAATATTTTGAAATGGAAATATAAATCCATAGGGCCGTACATTTAGTTTATGGGAAGTTGGATACAATATTTCAACAACTTTGGTATTATAAAAATAGGTTGAAAGTACATTTAAAACTAAATGCGTCAAAATGGTGTTCAAACCTACTTCATATTAAAAATTGGATATAGTATGATTATAATATTCAAAATTGAATAATACATAAGTATTTTTTAGGGCTCCATCAAGTTGAAATTTTTAAAAAATCAATATTTCATCTACATGTAACCCATTTTGTAAGATCGGACATTTTGTGCAAGTATAAATTATTTTTAAAATTCTACTTAATTATACTTTCAAGATGGGGTTTTTCAACATTTTAAATGTAAAATGAAATATTATTATCATGTTAATTATTGTACAAAAAATAATTTTACTTTCAATACATTAAAAAAAATTCATGGCTACATATTTATTTATTTTTGACAAAGTGTAGTCAGTCATCTACTTTACTTTACTTGCACCCAATTCCAATAATTTACCTTTCCACTGGTTTTTCACCAATGATTCAACAACAACAAATACACTTGTAGTGACAAATGTAAACATCATGGTCTCCAAATCATGATGCACCACCCATATATGTTGGCCATTTGCTTCAAAGGCCAAATGTTGAACTCCATGATCTAAATCAAATATCCATTTCATTTAAATGTTTTCATGCTTACACTTAAACAAAAACTTGAAAGCCCAAAAGGTATCCATAGCGAAATTAAAAGTTTGTTCCAAATATATGTTGTATAAATCACCTTCGTAGACCTTGATATCAACTACAAGGTTGCACAAAAACACAACCCTCATCTGTGCAAACTTTTTGAAATCATGCATAAATTCTAACAATGGTAGGATACAAGCAAGTCCAGACAAAATCTACAAGTCGCACAAATGTTCATAGTTCATTTTTGCTTACTAATTTGTAGGGTTGTCTAACACCATCTTCACCAAGAGTGTTATGTATACTACCATCACCTTTTTGGCAAGACTCAACATTGAAATCCAATTAATCTTCACATTCCAAAAAATCTTATTCCCCTTCATTTCCAAGATCTTAACCAACTTTGTAAACTTTTAATGTTTTTTGGGTGAATGTGCAAAATAATTGTGTAAGGTTTGTAACAAATGTTCAAGATGGATCACCAAAAGGAAAATTTGATAAGGTTTGCACTACCAAGTTTGTCCAATGGGCCATATAATGGATCCCCACATAATTGTCATGGATTTAGTTTGTGAGACTAATCCTTATGCCTTGAAAGACATTAACACCATTTACCCCAAAACATATGAACTTTTGGACAATTTGCTTTTATGGCAAACCTCCATTTATCATTAATGCCTCCATATTAACCTTAGTTAAGTTATCATTCTTTGAATGTGCAACCACCTTCTCCAAACATATTAAAATGGGAATCCTTACCCAGTTTTCCACCACGTAATAATAGATAGACAACCATGATTGGTTGTTGACTGTGGAAACCTCATCATAGTTGGGAGCAACATAATGTGCAACTTGAATTACAGCCCTAATTACCTTCATCACCACTTGGTGCATGAATTTTGCCATGGTCTAGTTGAAACTATCACTATAATGTTTTTTGTTATTTTTTGGCATTACCAAAAATTCAAACAAGGACTTCAATGATTCGTATTCCAACATTGGATGACTATGTTGTAGCAAATGAAGGACGTTGGAAAATTGAACAATTTTTCAAGCTTTTTCTACTACCACCCCATGTGCCGATTGGGCATCAATAGTCTCAGGACTATGAGAAGCAAATGTTCTCTAATTTTTGGCATGCTTACAAACTTTGGAATAAAATTAATCATTTTTTTTACATTAAACTTAATATTTTCAAGGTTTTCTTACTACCTACATGCTTACAAAAAGAACTCCACCTAGCAACAAATAGTTTGTCCTTCCCTTCTACCTCAATAGAAATCCTATAGTTGATAGTGTGCAAGCTTCCATTTTCCACATATGGGAGTTTTGTAGCTCATTTGTCATAAGACTTTCTTATGGCATCATAATCTCACTTTTTAATTCTTACCTAGGATGGGATGAGCAAATTATTTTCAAGGTTAAAAGAAGACCCGTTCAATGGCATAAAAACATCTTTAGTGTGATTTGCATTGGAAGGATTAGAACCACAACTAAAAGATAAAGGAGGAGAAAATGTAAGATCAAGACCATGAGATGAATAAGCCTTTATCATTGGCAAGAATGATAAGAGGTCACCTACTTCATGATTCTTGGGATAAAATAAATACTTGAACTTGTAAACATGTGGTAATAGTTGTGGCATTGTGATAAGAGAATATAACAACATTAAAAATAGTAGTGCATTAAAAAAAAAAATAGTAAAAAAACAAGTACTAAAGAAAACAACACCATTGAAAACAATATAACTTAAAAAAAGGCAGCTCCAAAACACCACTTAAAGAGACACCAACACTGAAGCAAACATAACCACTAAAACAAACAACACCACTAAAAAGAACACCAACACTAAAACAAAATGCACCACTAAAACAAATAACACCAAAGAAAAATAAAATAACAATGAAGAAAAGAAAACCACTAACACAAATAGCACCATTGAAAATAACACCACTAAAAAAGATAACATTGAAAAAAATAACACCACTAAAAAAATGAACAACATTGAAAAAAATTTAAATAAAATAAGAGAATAAAATTAAAGAAGACACCAACACTGAAGTAAACAACACCATTGAAAAGGAAAGCAACATTGAAAAATATAACACTATTGAATAGGAAAGCACCTTAAAAAAAAACACCAACGTTAAAGTAGATAACACCACTGAAAAAAACAACACAACTAAAAGCATGGAAATCCCTGTAAATAACTATTATAAGCATCGAAATCAAAAGGAAAGTAAAAGGTGATTTTCCTCTTTTGATTTATATCAATAGATCATGAATGTTATCATGGATATTCTTATAATTATATAAAATTACACAAACTCCCTAGCAAATTTCAAAACTAAACAATAGGATAAAAACAATAACACGATGATCGCATTCAATTAGTTTCCATCTTACATTTAGAAATGATTCACAATATCCTTGAAGACTTCAAGCTGTAAAACATAAAATACAAAAGATACCTAAAAGAATATTTGAAAATGTATTCCCTAGTAATCGCAAGGCTTTCAAAAATGAATTTAGAACTTCAATGTGTGTTCATCGTGATGGAAGATCCATGATTTCATAGAGCTCCTATTGTCAATGACCTAACTCAAAAGTTGTTGGAAACCTACACAAAAACAAACATTGAAGACATAAAATATAAGCACTAAAAACATTGTAGTTGGTAACTACAATTTATTACAAACAAAACTCCATTGCAAATGGGTGACACAAAATGCAAGGACTACCTCACTAGCAAAGAACAAAACAAAGAAGAAAAGAACCATAACAAGCTTTGAAACACAAACAATGAAAGTCTATGGTGAAACAAGCACCAACATCTTCATGAATGGGCTACTTGACAAGTTTAGGTTGGCAATTATGCGAAATCAACCATTGTCATCATCACATCCTAGGAACAGTGACAAAAGGTTTAAAATTTAGGTTGATAAATCCAAACCATTAGGGAATGCCTTTTGGCCCATCCCCATCTACCCACATTCACTTTACAATGAAAAAAAATCATTTAATTTTTTTTTGTATGGTTAGCCAAGGTTTTGAAAATGTACCAAAAATAGAAATAAATTTCCATAAAGAAAAACATTGGTTCAAACTTCAAACCATGAATATGCTTTATATATATATATATATATTGCATTATATTTGAGAATGGATTTTAATGAAGATTAATGTATAAACCAAATTTGGTATAAAATCATCTCCAAGTTTTATGGCATAATCCATATCATTTTTTTGTTAATTTAGTATTGGAAGCAATGGACAATTATTTTTTAAATGACTTAACAATTGTATCAATTAAATTTATTTTTCTTTGTGTCAATTTTTTAATATTGTAATTTTATGTTGAACTTTTCATAAATTTGTATTTACTTCAATGAAATATCTATTTTATTTTGTAAATGGAAAAATTTACCCCTTAGCACAATTATTAAAACTAGAATGATCAAGTTATGGAAATTCACACAAATAGTTGTTGTAACTTATGACATGTATATATTGAAAAGAAAAATGAAACATTTATGAAAATAATTAATTTTAACTTTTCAATTTAATCTTTGGAAAACCAATTTTTTGACCATAAGTGTTGTATAATTTTTTTGAAATTACAAGCATAAGGTATTTGCAAATTGATTTTTCATTCTCAAATACTAAAAAATTTCATTTTATGACTTTAAATTTGGGTGCACAACCAAAGTTTGGGCAACATAAAAACATTTGTTTAAATTCCAATTCAACTTCATTTGAAAAACCATTTGCCCTATGCAATTTCAATTGTGTTTCCAATAGTAAAACATTGAACCTCCTCTCCACACACCTTAGAACTTGACCTATAACCTTGATTATATAGTTTAGACCAAATACCTTCAAAAATATTTTTTTTTCCCTTATTTTCCAAAATCTAAGATTAATACACATACCTACTTTAAATTTAAACCCTATATTTTCTTGTTATAAATCATAGAAAAATATGATACCCAAACTCCTCACCTAAACCCAAAAATAAATTTATTACACAAAGCAATTTTGTTAAGGTAAATTTTGAAACTATATGATATAAATTGCTACGGTCATCTAGGTCCCAAAATTTTCCAAGTAAAATATAGTAATGGGCAACAAGAAAAAATGGTTGAAATGTTTTGTACAAACTATATTCTTTTGTATAAAATCATGCAAGTAAAAAAGGACACAAAAGTAGGGTGTACATAGGTAGTCTAAATCATAATTTACAAGAAACCAACTAGTAATGACTTGCCATGCGTCAACATATTAGAACTAGACCTACATTATAACAATTAATTTAGTTTAAACTCATAAGTACATACCTACCTACTCCACATGTGTATGATAGGTAGGTATTATGTGAGTTTGGAACCAATTTCTCCACATATCTTGTAGCATTACTCTGAGTTTGATTCACATACCTTGGTTACATTGGAAAAGTTAGTGGGCATGGGATCTTTCAACACTATAGTGGGTCATTTGGTTCATTGTTAGGTCACTTTACCTATTTTTTAGAAGGGTTTAACTTTCCCTCAATGGTTTGACATGTTGCCCCTACTTTCTTTAAATGTTGGGCTTTGATTGCTTTTGCATTTGTCATTCATTTCCAACATGGTGATCACCATATTCTTCTTGATGTGATGTTACATGTTAAGATCAACACTTTTCATTTCCAACTAGGAATGTGGGATACTCAAGTTTTATTACCCCATGTTGTTTGTTATCATGTCTCCCCCATTGAAAGTCTTGTGGTACAATCATATCTTCATTTGCAAACTTCTTTGATAGACCACATACACGAGCAAAAGTTTGCCACATTTATAATAATGTTCCTTTAGATGCCATTTGAGTATGTCTTTGATCTTGTGCAAGTCAAGCCATGGTGCGTTTGATTATTAACCCATCCTATGACACTTGCATTAATTCATGTATCCTCGATCCATTTCCTTATAACAATATGTACCTAACTTAGTTTGCCACATCCTATAGTTACACCTCTTTCATGTTGTCAATGTGGACATAACATTAATGATTTGGGTATTCATTTGTTTCAATGCTCGTGTGAGAGTGAACACATTACAACCCATGATACTCTTTGGGATACCGTCACAACTATTATTTTGGAAAATGCAACACACATACAAAAAAAGTTTTTCTACCTTTTCCCCTGCCACATTAGGTGGCAAATCAATATTCTTATTACCATAGTGGCTTTCAAACCTTAACGGATATTGTCATAATTAAACCAACTAGCCCAAATATGGTACAACATGCATCATCCACAACAACACATGCAATGACAATTGTCAATCAAGAGAAAACAAAATCATACACAAAAACATGCACCAAGAGATGAGTACTTCAATCCTTTGCCATAGATATTTATGGTTGTCTTCATTCTTGTTTTAGCTCTTTTTTACTTTTTATGTTTAAGCCATTATAGCTTGCATTAACAGTCTTTTTTAGTTTCCACAATGGTTATTTCTTATTATTGGCAATGCATGTCCATAACTCTCTAACATCCGAAGGTGATTGTCATTCTTCAATGTGTTGTTGCGTTGGGGAAACATTCTTCATCTCTTCCACACATTGTAGCCAATGCACCTCCATTGCTAACCAATTTGTGGCAAACAACTCTTTTTAATTTTCAATCTTCTATTTTTATTAATGTATTAGTGGTGTCATAATTGATTCATGGCAAACGATGCCTTTTTAATTTATAGTCATTTATTTTATTAGTGTTTAAACGATGTCTTGATTGTTATGTTTTTTTTGACTTGTGTTCTCAAAATTTTATTTGGCTTGCATTTCTTGTGGATGGTTTCCCATCCTTGCTTTTCCTTTAGTTGCAATAAAGATGACCAAAGTAAACAATGACCCAACATTCACCAACACACCATCCACAAGATGCCCATTATGACTTACATGTGAATGAACTTCAATTAATACCTAGTTTCACCTTGTTAATTTAATAAATTCTATATATATAGGTAAATAAATACATAAAAATATAGGTGATTACTAAATCACCAAGTAAGTAGATGGTTTATACCAATGTTGGGTGGATATCCAAAAAATTGGATATCATATTCAAATATCATATTAGATATGACATTTGATATTTGTCGAATATCATAATCTGTGATATCTAGGGTGATATCTTGATCATCAAATCTTTAAGTTATGAAATTTGGACATGTAATATTTAGAATCCAAATATGATAAATTGTGAAGTTTGAACAAAATATTGATTCCTTGCCTGCATCTAGATATCAATTTTAAATAGTTAGGTTTGGGTAGTTTTTATTTTTAAAAATCAATTAGGATTAAAGTTTGAAAAAAAAAAAACGATTGAAGTTGAGGTAGGGACCATTCAAAACATGGCCACCTCAAACCTTATGCGTCACATTGTTGTTATATTAAAGGACCCAAGCTCAAGCTTGAATCCCATTTTATTTTATTTTTCTTACATTGTGTGTCTTCTTGTGTTTGTCTTTCTTTTCTTTGTTGTTTGCTTCCATATTGTGCATTGTGTACATGCAATTTATAATTTCATCCCTTTGTACATAAATCTTGTAATAAAAAGTTTAAACATTGTTATCCAAGCTATGAGAGCTGCCTCAAATATCGAATGAATATTATTTTCTAAGATATCTGGAAATGTGAAAAGTGAAAATTGATTTTTTTATTTAAAAATTGACATCCTTCATGAATATTATATTGAGAATTTTTTTATAATGTATTTAAGATTTGACCCAACCTAGTTCTTAAAAATCATGTCAAAAACCGAAACTGACAAATATCAGAAAAAATGGATATCCACCCAACACTAGTTTATACAGAGGTAAGGGCTGTCTTTACTACCTCCAAACTTCCACCCAAAACCCTCATTGGTGGTAGTCGGTAACTTTTAAAAAAACTGAGCTAACTGCCATGGTTAGCTAGTGAACTGGACCTCAACATAAAATTGTTTTGTGACCAATTATAGGTGCATTGGTGGGTGTTGGTTCACTTTGGCCAACAAAGAAAGAGGAAGCAATCTTCATTGCCAAAGTTGATCTCCAAAACTTTGAGGACAACAACACTAAAGTGAATGCCGCAACAACACTAATTTGAATTCAATGGGAAAAATTCAAATCCCTTGTTAGAGTTGTGGGCCATCAGGATTAAGGATTTCATCCAGAAACAGTGTCACCCAAAGATACACTTGTTGGAATGAAACTCATGGAGAGGCATAAGTCCTTGTTGTCTCCGATGGCATGGGAGTCTAAATAAATTCTCAGAGTCTTGAAATTTGGTGGATCCTGTTCCAAAACTCAGAGCCATCAATCTGTGGTTTTTCAATCTTAGGTTTTCAAGAAACTTCTCATTTGCGTTTCTAGCCAAATGTCCATTTAAAAATTTAGTGCTTGTGCTCTTAAATTCAATTGAACTTGCTCCTCATGAGTTCAGTATTTGATTTTGTTCTTCTCTTTTTGCATACCAATGCCAAGGGGACACTCTTCACATCCAAGGACAGGATGATGCAGCATCCCAAACCAGCCTTTAAGAATGGCAGATGGTCCTTTAGACTGAGTAACATGAACCCAAAAGGAGGTCATACATATCAGCTGGTGTGAGGATGGTAGTGCCCCCTATTAACACCTCCACATCATCTCCACCTGGAGCTCCAACTTGTGCTTCCCGGATATCCCTCACCTGCCCCACCAAACTATGATTGATTAAAATGGATTTCTGGCTATTGACTGAGCATTGTAACAGTTGATCAAAGCATGTCAAGAGGGATGCCTGGAATTTTCAGTTGCCTCCATGTCATCTTCTAGTGAAAATTAACAATGCAAATGTCTGCACACAACTGAGACTTTCACCAATAAGGTCCACTCTTCTACCAAGGACTGGGAAGTCCCCACAGTTCAGACACACCACCACATCTACACCTGATGGGATAGAAACTTGTAACTACATACAAGGTGACATGGGCCTGAACTTAATCTACATAGACATGATGCTGGAACTGATGTGCAGAATAAGATACAGAGCTAAATTTAACAAAGTACATACATGATACTCATAACAGCCCTCTCCAGTTCATCACCAACCAAAATATCCCTAGGTCTTGAGGAAGAAAAGAGACCTCAGAAGCTTGGATGCCTCCAATGACGAACACTATTATCAGCTTCTGATCTCCAAGCTTTGGTTTTGCCTGCATCACCAGAAACAATCCAGATCTCAAAATAGATAGGGAAAGCATGCTGAAATCAAATCCAATTCATTGTTTCATTGTTTCATCAGGCCTCTGGAAATGCCTTTGCACAGAACACAACTGACACCACCTCACATTGTGGAACAGATCTAGGAAATCTGAAACAAGTTTAAAGTCAAAGATAGGTAGAGGTAGTGCACCTGACCCAAGCCAAATCTGCCCAGCCCACTTTTGAAAAAGCGGCCTACAGCAGAGGAATGATGTTGCAGGCCTGGAATATCCACCTTTGAAAATGTCAGTGAAAAAATCCGCTGCAATAAACTGCTAGGCATTGCCCCATTTTGCTCCTCAGAAGAGCGGAGGGGAAGAGGTAGACGAACACGTGCTGCTGCAACCCTGTGCAACACATTTACAACCTCTTGCAACCGATCACGAAGCTCTAGCTTCAGCTGCATATCATTGAATTCTTCTCCCTCCTCACTCCCTCCATCCACCCCTTCCCATTTCTCCCACTCCTCATCAGCTTGGATACTCTTCTCCTTATTTTGCTCAAGGCTTTCGGTACCCCCGCTTTGCAATCTGTGCCAATGTGAATCCAGAGCCTGGTCAAGGCCTCGTAGAAACCCAAGGTCCGCACCACGTGGAGGGCCCTGTAAGATAGCATCCACAAGAGACTCCTTGAGCACTGCCTCTTCCTCCCAAGCAAAAGGGCCTGATGACCCTATCCTTGGGGTTGTCTCACCGGCAAGTGCATAGCCAACAATGGCTAAGGTAAGGACCTTGGTCAGGTCTAGCATATTGTCACTGCTAGTCTGTTGCACCATGTCCCGGAGCTGTAAAGCCAAGCTCTGACTCCCATCACCTGCTGTTAATCTCAGGATACGCTCAGCACTTGCCAAAGCTTCCCATTCTGACCACCTGGCTGTGCTCAGCGCTTCCTCCACAGCCTGTGCCACCTGCAAAATGTACTTCTCTTGGACTGTCATTCCAACCTCTAAATAAGAAAGAACACACACCATTACAGTTCAAAGCACAGAAAAGCTTGACTGCTAATAAATGCTTGTGTGGTCAGAAGACAGTTTCTTTCCCACCTGGCATCAAATTCTCTTACCATATAATTCACCTCAATTTTACATCTCTGCATATCATTGTCTTCTTGCTGACCATTGACTCCTTTGCTCTAGTGGTGTCATGTTTCACTGTAAAGAAGGGCTATTTTCAGGTCCTATAGCAAGCAAGCAGCTTCTTGTTGGTGAAGAGAAGAGGTCCAAGTGGGCCTCTTGGCTTGGCTTTGGAGTGGTCCTTGCAGAGTCCATCATGACTCCTTTCAAGCACCTTCCAAGCAGCATTGCTTGGGAGTTGGAATGCAAACACTGCAGAAAACATCTGAGCCTTTTTCCTTTGTGTTTTCATTGCACTTTTGAGGACTGGGTTTTGTAAAATGCTAGGTTTCACAGGTGTATTCATTTTTCTATAGGTACATGATTTCCCTATGCTGTGGTCCTATGTGTCATGAACTAATAGTTATTGTCAAACCACAAGATGTACAACTCCAGGAAATTATAGTAGGATCAGAAACAGTGTAGCCCAGAATACAGCAACACACCTGCAGCAAAGATAAGTGACGCAGGGCCATGTCTGGCTTTGAAGCAAGGCCTGTTCGAAGAGAGGCAAGCTCTGTCAATGTCATGGTTCCAAGACGCCCCTTTCCTCGAATAGTTTGCTTCTCTAGCCGCCAAGCTTCATGGAGCCACTTGCGCAGAAGTAGGGTTCCATCTTTGGTAGACTTTTCTAGCAAAGAATTCACCCTGTCTACACCGAGCTGGTCCCATGGAACTGCAAGTGATCCTCCCATAACCTCTACTCCTGCATTCTTCCCTTCCACAGCTGTGGATTTAGAATTATCATATTTCTTACCCTGTGATACAGTGTCCCATGACGACATGATTGGAAATAAAGGGAAGACCAGACCCATATTTGAACTGTTCTTATTACTCCCATCCTGATAGCTTTTTGTTGGAACTCTGAAATCCACAGGCCTGCGCACCACAGGACATGATTGGAAGTTGCTACTGACACCTGGTGGATGGGGTGGCCTAAGCTTTGCAGGTCTGCGAGGAAGGGAAGAGAAGACACGATCAAGAAGCACATCATTATGGCAGGAGGGAGTTATGAGATCCAGCGATCTGTCCACAAGCAGTAGGCCTGCAGACCTTTTTTGCGCTCCATGCTCTGTGGCTATGGGACTGGCTAAACCTGTCACCATCTTGCCCACTATTTGTGCCAATGGCCCCAGCGAGAATACCTCCACCTTCAGCTCAAGCTGCACACAACACAATCCTTTCTGGTTTAAATCCCCATGAGATGGATAGTTCCCATTCCATGAAGAAACTAGAAACTGCCCACCCACTACAGCCTCCAAGGTCAATAAGGAACAGAAAACCAAGAGAAAGATTTCAGGAAGGTCATATGTCAGATGCAGTGAATTGAAGCGTTCTGTCTTCTGTTTGCCAACCAACTTAACTGTCTACATTGATGATCACACCAAAGAATAAAGTCTTACTGAAATCACCTAAATCAGCAGTTGAATATTAGGTCCAAGAACAAAAGTGTTCACCAAACCTATGATGTGTCACTACTTTGACATCTCCTATCAACCTTCCAGCCATCCAAAGTCAAGGGAAGATAGATCGATGAAGTTGCAGAGAAATCTCCACAACAACAATTAAAGGTAACACAACAATGAGTGCAGTCATAACCTCATGAGAGTCACTCACAAAGTGACAGACCATCACCTTCATCACGAACGGCAGTGATGAGCTGCCATGACTACCCACTGAGTTCATCAGCTCCCAATAGTGGGTGTAGATAAGCATATAATAATCTTCCCAAAAACTTGGGCAAACCATTATACACAATCTGCGTCCTGAGTTTCTGTTGCCTTTCCGGAAGCAATGGGAAGACTCAGATGTGATGTTGGCTAGCACTCAAGAGTCAAGGGAAGATAGGTGAACTAAATGCTTTGTCATATCATCATTCAACCACTCATACATAAAGAATATAACACAACTGAAATGCATCCATCAGCACCTTTTTGGGCTTGCAGATAGTGCAAGGGGATAGACCTGAGCAGTAAAATGCTGCAGCATGTGGGCTAGCAGAGTTGCACCAGAAGGTATATAGTCATCACCATCAAGTGGCACACCTGTGTCAATGGCAGGGAGGCCTGGACCCAGTGAACTGTTTGGCCTGTTGTCAGACAGAGGTGCCTCTGCTTCTGCACTCCCTGAAGGCAGTACAAAAACACCTTTGGTCAGAGGGCAAAGCATCATGGGCAAGTGCTCCACTGTGATGCTCAATCGTGGACCTGGCCTTCCATCACTCTCAGTACTTCCTGTTGGGGAAGGAGTACCCTCCACATCACCTTGGACATATGAACTTGCATCATCTCCTTTAGGAGTAAAGCTGGGCAACTGCAAGTCTTGAAGGAGGAGACTAGTGTACTCGCGAAAAGAGTCAGTGCCAAGTGGTGTCTCAGGGCATGCTGAATGTGCATCCTATACACAAAAAGAAATTGCTTTCTTCATTAGCCTTCGACCTGGTTATGGACTCCTCCATGTACAAGAATACCTCTGAACAATCACAAGAAACAACTACACTAATGGAAAAATCAGCAAGTCCTGCATCAAGGATCACCACTTGTGGATCAAAGCTCACAACTACATAGCAAGAACTCTTGGAGACAACCAACTCCTAGGATGGGGAAACTCACTGAAAAGCAAACAAATCATTGACAAACTGCTCAAGTTGTCAGTAAATATAGGATGAGAGTGCAACTGGGTTGAGTTGAGTGGTTGCAGACAAGGGGCAAAGATTCGGGTAAATTGAAACCTGAGAAATAGATGTGAACACAGTGCAATGCCGCACAGCAGGGTGACAGCGCAAGCATCGAAGAATGTAGCGGTGTGCATCACTGAGGAGCTGTGTTGTGAGCACCACCACTTTCTGCAGCTCTCCTGGCCTCCATGCCACTACCTATTGAGCCCCAACAAGCCACAATCCATCCCTTCTGTATGATGCACACACCTGACCTAAACCAAAAGTTCACATAGAAAGAAAGGTGGAGACAGAGAGAGAGAGAGAGTTCTTACAGCATCAAGAGGTGATGCATTCTCCAAGCTGCAGACAGCACGCACACCCAACTGCAGAATAAAAGGTAAGCCTCCCATGAAGTGCAGAGCCTCTCCTGCCCCTGAATCCACATACAGTATCCCTCCTTCCACCTCATCTGCTACCTGCAGAAAGAAGACAAGAAAAAACTGAGGTATACTATCTAGGCAAATGTCTTGCTTGATGTTATCCATGCTTCTCCACCAAATGAATCAACCCTGGAATCACATCAACAACAACAAACACACGAAACCAAAATCCGATCCACAATTTCCATGATTGTCATCAATTGGAAAGAAGAGCTCTCTCACCTTAGCAATACATCGTTGACATTCACGCACCAAGTCCACTCCCACCATCTCTTCGGGCGATCACCCGTTGTCTCCTCCTCTCCACGGCTTCTTGACAAAACCCCACTCTGGGGTGTACTTTCACCGATATACTACAACATAGGTAGCCATCTCCCCCTTGCTCATGCACATAGACAGTATCACAGAGACTGGATATTTCTTCTCATCGAAAAAGCAAGAGCAGCAGCAGCAGCAGACAAGATTGTATCACAATTCATTGTCGAAGCGGAGGAAGTCTTTTTACATTTCTTCCTTTGCAAACCCTAGTGCAGAAACCAAACCCTAAAGACTAAAATTCAAGAGCTTTTTGCAGCAAAACTAGTATAAATCAATCCATCATGACGAACAAAATCATAGAACATACATTCAGAGAGCAATTGCAAACATAGACCCGAAGAATTTGAGGAGCTTAGAGACTTCTAGCAAGACACGATCCTTGACTCTCTTTGTGTGTGTGTGTGTGTGTGTG
>Ga0209208_10006502_pt1 | contig 16103 bp, 13 predicted proteins | sample S1TSphfallax_3_FD_187694 | JGI IMG/M metagenome (GOLD analysis project Ga0209208, IMG submission 187694) | Host-associated microbial communities from peat moss isolated from Minnesota, USA - S1T2_Fd - Sphagnum fallax MG (SPAdes) (version 2) | ecosystem: Host-associated > Plants > Peat moss >...
ACAACCAGATTGAAAGGAGAGCTGAAGGACTCAGCTTTTTAAGAAGGGAGGGGCTACATATGTAACCCTAAAATAGGTTACATCCACTTCTGGATGTCCCTGATCAGGGAAGCAGTTTGTTCTGTCTAATTAAGCCGTTTGCTGCATGGCGGCTACTTTTGCTTTGATCCTGCATGAGCTGTTGTTGGTTTTTGGAAAAGGATGCTGGACAGTGGGTTTTGCATGGCGGCCGGCATTGATGGAGTCTATTTAATGTGACAGCGGACTAGGAATCGGATTGGAACGGCGCTGAGAGATTTGGAGAAACTTCTGGATGAAGCAACGGAGGTCGGAAGAAGAAGATCAGAAGACTGTTGGAGAAAAGGAGACTTGGCAGAGTAGAGAAGGGGGGATAGCAAAAAGACAGAGGTCAGACAGTAGAGAGAGCAGTAGTGTGGGGAAAGATTTTGGGAGAAAGACAGAAGGAAAAGGAGAGAGAACTCTGTAGCTAGGAGCTTTTTGGCTAAGTTTTGATCTTCCGCTGCGTCTGTTAGGTAGCTAAGTTCAAGCTGCAGGAGGATAGAGGAGGTAGAAGAGAAATCAGAACTCCAGAAACGATGAGACTCGTGTTTTTGAAGGGACATGCTTGTACTGTTGGAGTATGTATATACCTTGTGAATGAAATGCAAAGCTGTTTGATGCAGATGTGTGAGAAGACATTGTGAGCTGTGCTATGTCCAGTCATGTGCTTAATGGTCTGTAGATCTTCAAATACAAACAGATCGGTAGTCGAGCAATGATCCGGTTGGAGCCTAAGTGGGAATAGGTTTCTGTCAATGAGAGATTGTTCAAGCAGAACAAGATTGGCAGGGTCTGTAGTAGGCAGTGTATGTGCTGGACCCTCACTTTTTGGCTACAACAACTCCTACATATAGTTGGCCTTTCACATGAGCTTGTAGACAAATGCTGAAAGATGGTACATCTTGTTGCAAATGAAAGGAGAAAACAATGTCAATAGTGCCTTCAACATCCCCCTTATGCATGCATCCTATATTCCACTATTTGTTGTCGTTCATGGTGAAATTGCAATTTTGTCCACTCCCTACATATAGTAGTTAAAGCATGTCATTCACAAGCCATTCATGACATTTAATCTACATGATTAATTCACCCATTGGCACTATAAAAAAAATTCCTATGGACTTCCAATTCAAGTTAGGCACATCTTCCATTATATCTATTAGGTCGATTTCATGACTTGGCTTGAATGCAAGGACATTCATAATGGTTGGCACAATACCTATATGGTGTTTTTGTGGCCACATAGTTTTATAACATGTTCATGTATGCACTCCATCTCTATTGTAAACAACCTTTTCAACTTCTAACCAATACCTAAAGTACAAGTGGGTGGTTCATTGTACATGTAGCTTGAAGCCATGCAAGTTCCAAGATTAACCTTGTTCCTCACATTTTTTTCAAAACATATAAATATTGTTCAATTGGGTAACACCAACTTGTTGCAACTAGCCCAAACACAACAATCCCCGTTGGGAATGGTTCCACTCCCCCCCCCCCAGTGGAACAAAAGGTGTTTTAAAGGAAGTGGTCCCACAACCACCCCTAAGTGGAAGCGATTTGCTCCATAGACCTTATATGTCATGACTCCTATATTTCATAACATAGTCGACCATGAAAACCCTCCCACCACTATAATGAGTGGTGATCCATTTGTTGATATAACATGTATTATTGTGTTTCCACTAGATTTCAATTAGTATACACCCCATCAAAGTAATTAATCTTGTTGTACTAACATCGATCCCACCTCCTAATTAGAACTTATCACTAATCTTCATTACAATAACATCTATTTACCATTATTTCGTTCAAAACATAGAGTGATATGCCATGTATGTTGGTACATGTGATTCCACTTACCTATGTTTTCACTTAGCTTAGATATATGGTCATTCAAAAAAAAATCATTGAGTTTAAGCCATCATACCAAGCAATTGATCTTCCAAAATCACCCTAAATGGAAGTTATATTAGCCATCCTTGTGGAAATGGTTGCATAACTCTTATATTTGTAGTGGCACCACAAACCCTTTAGTTTGAAAGTGGTTGCACAACACCCTTAATAAGTCCATATGGGTTCACAAGCACCCTTAGTGGAAGCGGTTCCACAATACCCTAATGGAACTGACACCCCTTGGTGGAAGTGGTTCACAAGCACCCTTAGTGGATGTGGTTCCACAACACCCTTAGTGGACATGGGTTCATTTCCGCTAAGGGGTAGTGGATGTGGGTTCACTTCCATAGGGGGTAGTGGATGTGGGTTCAATTCCACTAAGGGCTAATGGAAGTGGTTCCACAACACCTCCGGTGGACGTCATGGGTTCACCAAACCACTAGTATGTGGAAGCAACAATATTATCTTGCAGGTGTGTGAGTGTGAGCATGAATAGGTGAACACAATAAGGTCATTTTAAGAATATTTTGATGATGTGGATAGGATATTCCAAGAATATTATTTGCCACGTAAGACATAATTTGTTGATGTGGACAAAATATGTCATGACATGGTAGAATATTCAACCATGTGGACATGGATGAAATGTAAAATTGATGGAATTCATCATCCATAAACCTTTTTAGATGAAACTTTCCAAATGAATTTAGTTTTTGAAAAGGTCTTGCCCTAAAACCTCAAATTCTTTATATTAAAAAAATTGTTGAATGAAATAATAGTGTTTGTTTATGGGTTGGATGAATAGAATATGTCATATACAAAGGTATACTTGGAAAGAACATTCAAAAAATTTAGGTGATATTTTATTGTTGAATTATGAAACATGCATATCCCTTTCATTGTTTAACAAGACGCAAGAGGTGAAACACATGACAAATATAAAAAGCTTTGTTACACAAAACGTCAATGCACTCAATATTAGTTAAGATAACTTTCACACATATAAACCCGTGCCCAAATGGTTGTCCATTTGCAAAAACAAGAACAATCCTTAATTCATTTCGTGGGTTTCAAAAAATTTGAAAGAAAAATACATTTTGCACTTCATACTAGTATTTCATATCTATTAACTACTTCAAAATGTACTATGTGAAAAACCCATTACCACATGATGTATAATTCAACATTAGCATTTTCAATTAACTACCAGCAACCACCCTAGCACAACTCGTTATGTGTTGCACTTCATTACAACTCCATGTTGAAAAATGAATGAAAATTTGCGTTTAGCCACAATAGATCACATTTTGCAAAATGAAGTTGAGGTGTTTACAATGCATCCACTTCCTAAGACCACCTAAGGAACTTGCCATCATTATAATTGTTAGGGGTTGTTGGCTTGACTGACCAACTCCCCACTACATTTAGGGAGGATTGTTGAGGTCAACTGGTTCGGCTTAAGAAGATGTTGTCAACCTTTGCTCTTCACATCAAGATTAAGTTTTGTTGAAGAATTACCCTCCTCTTCATCCTCATATTTGAATTTCGATAGTTGGAAAGTTGAATCGACTATAAACCAATGTTAAAGGATGATATCAACAACTTGGGTTGCACAAAATTTTGTTTCCTTCCTAAGGTTTTTTTTTTTAGTTTAATTGTTGTTTATAGATCTCACAACCTAGAATGCAAGTTGTTAAAGATAACTTGAGCCCAATTTACTGATTTTTGAAGTTTGGCAAGGGCCCCCAAAAGCATGAGCTTCTTGTTCACATATGTTCCATAAGTCCCCTTGAGCCAGATCATTTGAATCAACGTCAAAAGTTGAGTGACATATTTCCTTTTGAGTTGTGAAACTCTCATGCCTTCCTTTTGAATGAATGCATTCAAGGGAGCCATTTGAATGCAAAGGTTTGTCACTTTTACATAGTGCATTATGATTTCGATTTGCAACAGACACAACATTTCCACTATGTGATTTTTGGTAATTATTACCAAAACTCCCTACACCACAGATTCTATGGTGTCTATGTTTAACCAAACTATGTATTATAAAAACTCCTTGACCATAGGCCAAAAGGGTGTCAACTTGAGGGTTGTCAAACTAGAAAGCCCAATTATATGTGCCCATGCTACATCCCAATGTTGGAATCTGTCCATTTGGTTAAACATAAGCCTACTTACACCAGAAATATTCATTATATTTTGTTTTCTTTCATTTTTTGATTATGTTCCATTTTGGTTATCTCTTCTTCCTCTTTCTGTTATTCAACAACTTTTTGCCTATCTTTCTGTTGCTATGAGAGCCTTTTTACCTCTTCCTTGCTCACTTTTTTCATTTTGTTGAAAATTAACTTTTTGATGGATCTACTAATTTTTTGCACTTTAAGAGCAACTTGAAAGGAATGAGAGAAAAAAAATGCAAAGAGTGAAATGGGAAAAAAGATCCCACATTTATACTTGGTGGGCCAACTAAGTGATAACAATTTGAGAAACGTATTGTACCTTTTCATTGGATTTTGAAAAACATTGTTGTTAAAATGTGACATTAGTTTACTAATTTTTTTACATTTTTTTTTCTTGGATATTTTTTCAACAAATAGAAAAAATGCCAATGGATGCCAAAAGATGTGTTCCACTTTCATCCATTGATTCCCCATCGACAACATTAATGACCGATTTTGCAACGTAGAAATTGGCTACTAGATATTTTGGATCCAAAATTTGACCAATATTCCCTTACTTAGCAATTTTAGCTAACTTACATAATGACCCTAAGTCAAGAATTTCAATTCCTCGCTCCAAATTTCAAATTTTGATTCTAGTACACAAATTCTTGGTTGGCAATAGATTTTTGGTTTTGGACCTTATGGTACAATTTTTGATTCTAATTAGTTGTTCCAGGTTTTTGATTCAAGTTGGTAGGTCTTGAATTTTGGTTTCAACCACCGTATATTGGTTTTCAATTCTAAGTCATGACTATTGGATTTTGGTTCCATCCACCAAAAATGAAAATTTTGTGCCTATACCTTATGCATCTTCCAGTGTTGAATCCTATTCTAATATTGGTTGTATCCCTCCCCCTTTTAACTATTGATTCTAGTCCTTTGGAAGCGATTATGTCTTGGATTTGTTAGGGTTTCAATTTGTTAATGTTAACTAAGATGGGGTTGGAATCAAATTTGTCTACAATCGCCATGAGTGTTATATTGTTAGGTAAACAATATTGAATCTTATATGGTCCAAACCACCATTGTTTGAACTTGCATGTGTGTTCCTTGCATGCTTTTGGAAACCAAAACACATGGTCACCAAGGGAGGACTTGGTTCGATAATGTTCATGTGACCATAGCCCATGATTCCATTATTGTTTGCTTGTGGTTTCTATTGTAAGTGTCTAGGATTCCTCCAACTTCTCTAACTTCGACATTTGGGTGCTAAGTACTTATGTCATGGCAAAATCCTAAAATGTTACAAAATTGGTTGTAAGTAACAAGTAATTTGATAGGCATTAGAACATATAATCCATACACCAACTAAACAAAAATATGACTTGTGCCCACCTTGAAAGTTAGTTTGTAGGCAAATATAATAGTGTGGAAATGTTCATTTCATTATGTGTGATTCTCATTTACTACTTGGTCAATAGTAGCCCAATAACCTTATTGGTAGATTTGGCCTTACCATTTCCTTGAAGGTAGTAAGTTGTAAACTAATGTGCTGAAACAAAAAATGAGTGTTAAGGACCTCGATGGCCTCATTGATAAAATGAATACCTTGGTTGCTAACCAAAGTGAGAGGGTAACCAAACTTGGTTAAAATTGAGATGTGACTAAAGTTGCGTTGGTCCTTAATGCCTTTGCCTCCACCCATTTTGTTGCATAATTAGTAACAACCAAAATGTACTTGTTGTTATGTGAACAACTCACATGCTTAATGGGGCCAATGAAGTCCAAACCCCATTTCATGAATGGTTCAATTGGGAGCATGGTGACCAACTTCGCCATTGGGGTATGAAAAAGATTTCTGGTTCACTAGTAAGCATCACAAGATTGAAAATGTTGTTGTGCATCCATGTGGAAAGTAGGCCACCAATATTTGGCATCTAGCACCTTTTGGGCTATGATGTCTGCCAAAAATTGTCCACCGCCAACTCCTTCATGCATCTCCCATAGTATTATTGAAATTTCATCATCATATAAACATCGATGCAAAATTTGATCTTGCCCTTGTTTGTACAACTTTCCATTGATAATGGTAAAGGGCGACACCTTCCACACCAATTTCTTTTATTGTTCCATAGAATATCCCTTTAGAATATTTTCAATAGATATGTACGTATGCATGTCATGCAACCATTCTAGTTGAAGTACAAATAGTGATGCGTCAATAGTTCTATAAGGCACCTTTAGATTTTTGGTAACATCAAGAAGTTGTGAAAAAATGTCCACCATTGAATGAGAATGCCTTTGTTTGTACACCACTTAAAAATTTGAATTCTAGGAATAACAACAGCCACCTCGTGATTTGGCTTCATAGTTGAAGTTTTTTTACGAAATACAATAATGCCATGTGGTTGACATAGAAAATAAACTTATTTCTTAATAGATAGTGTATATTTTTTTGTAAAACATAAACCATGGCAAGTGCTTCCCTTTCGATGGTGGTGTAGTTTTTCTCTACATTATTTAAGGGTCTAAAGGCATATGCAATTGGCTTATCACATTTTCTAGTAGGATTTTGAGCCATCATAACTTTGATTGTTAAATTTGACACATTTGTGTGGATGTGAAACTCCATGTCCCATTTGGATGCAACTAAATTTAATGCATACAAATACAAATTTAATGCTTTATGGTCTCCCACACTTCTTAACATTCATTAGTCCATGCAAACACCTATGCTTTGTGTAAAAATTTCGTGATGGGGGCCATAATGAAGGCAAAGTTTTTTATGAAACATTGGTAGAATTGGGCCATCCCATTGAAAACTTGTATGTCTGTAGGCATTTTCAATGCATGTTTATTCATAATTGTTGATTTTTAAAAAAATCAAATAATTTTCCCACCTTGGAGACAACATCCCCAAGTATGATTGTTAAGTAATCAAAAAACATGCAATTCTTTGGATTCAAACTAATATCGAATTCTTGGCATTTGTCAAAACACAACCAAAGTTTGGCATGGTGCATTTTGAGGTCATTGAACACATTAAATTCATCCAAAAATAATTTCATGCACACCCCAAGGTATTCACAAAATGCCATATTCGCTGCTCATTGGTAAGTTGGTGGAACATTTTTCAATCCAAAAGCCATGACTATACAAACAAATGTTCCCCAATCTATGATGAATGTAGTCTTGTACCTATCTTATGGGGCAATCATTATTTGATGATAATTCGAAAAGCCATCTAAAAATGAGTAGACTTCATAACCCGCCACCATGTCCAATATTTCCCATGTAAAAGGTTCCCTATAAATCCTCAAGAACCAAATATTTTGGGTTCAATCCCCAATATGGTCATCAAATGTTAGGCCCACCCAGTGAATTCCCATGTGTTTTTGGGTACTTGATTGAAAATTAGTACAAACTTGAACACTTCAAATATGCTAGTATTTAGTGACAAATATTCATTTTAAAACATGTGGAAAATATTTAGGCAAAATAGCCTCTAACTTTCTCTTATGGAAAACAAATAAACAACAATAAACAACTTTGTAACATCTCTAAAGTTGGTGGTCAAAACAAAAAGTAGGAAAAACAACTTCAACACACTTTGCAAAGCAAAAACTTGTGTAAAAAGAAAACTCACTCCCTGTGAAGAGCTTCAAAGTGCAAACGATACATTACAGTCATATCCGAAACAAAGATAAGAAAAAAGACCCTTCAAACTTCCCTGATAAAAGACTTCAAGTCCATAAAAAAATGGCGGGGATTTTTTTTAAACTAAAAAATCCCTAGAAATCTTCTTAAACTCTAAGTTATATAAACTTATTTTACATCTAGAATTTGGAACTAAAGTCAGAGGTGACAACTGAATTTTTGGTTCTGTTAATAAATAATTTTTCCAAATTGGTAATAACTTAAAATCGATAGTAATGTAAAATTAGTTTTAACCTAAAATTGGTAGTAATGTAAAATTGATTCTAAACTAAAATTGGTAATAACATAAATCGATCTTAACCTAAAACTGCTAGAAACGTAAATTTGATAGAAACATAAAATCAATTTATATCTCAAAACTAGTAAAGTTTGATTTCCAGTACAAAATTACAACTCCTCAAAATTGGCCTAGAAAACATTATAACCTTAGCAATTATGAAGTAAACACAAGTGAAAATATGGAAATCTCCAATCATCATTTCATATTGCTTTGTGTTAGGAGTTGGACCAAAACTATTAATGCAAATTTGTCCATACCTTAATGAAGGAACTTTTGTAGCTAGCAAAATAGTAACCTCCAAAGTTTGTCCAACCTCCCATGTATTTGTTTGTTGTGTTGAAATTTTGAACGTTGTTGCCTACAAAATTACCTTATTATTGTGGGTTTTTTACCAAGTGGCTAAATCTCCAAGTTTGTTAGTAGGTGTTATACTCTTTCGGAAAAAAGGTTTGAGGAGCACATTTGAGCACCAAAATCATGTTTCCTCTAATGCAATGACCTCAAATTCAAATACTTGCTTCCATTAGATACTTATAATGTTAAGATGTCCATGGGAAGTAATTTTTATTTTACATATTGGTTAATTTAGAGCAACCTATTATTATTATGAAAGAAGTTCAAAAAAGGATAATCTTATGAGATTGTAGAAACCATTATGCTTCTCTGATAATAGTATTGCCATAATATTTTATTTGTCCAAAGTCAAACAAATGGATGATTGAATGGTTGAGCTTAGCTAAAAAATGTTCTCAAAATTTGTTCAAATAATTTTTTTAAATGATTATTGAAAGTATGTAAGTATAGGCCATGAACTTGAAGGATTCATGATAAATATTGCTAGTTTGAATCAATTAAAATATAAGCAACTAAAGTAGCTAGGTAAAAATACTATCAACTAGAAAGTGCCAACTTTTACTTTGCCACTCTAAATTAATGGTGGTAACTGTTTGTAGTCATAAATGATTGCTAAAATATATATACCATAATAAAAATAAAATATAAGTAATGTCATACTATTGGATCTGTAATTTATTATTACCAATGGATACACATTGTCTAATGGGGAAGGGGCTAAAAGAAGGTATGTTGTTATAAGAAAAATAAAATGCATTGTCTATTTTCCCTTTGTTTATTTTAATGATGTGTTGTCTTGCAAACCCATAGGTGAAGGTGAGGACATCAAGGAAAAAGAGACGGGGGTTTAATTAAACCAACTTTAAATGAAAATGCAAATCCATGATGTTGAAATGGTTTCTAAACATGAATACATCAAAAGAGACTCAAATTGAGGAAGGTTTGGTAAATGCTCTTGTGGATGAAAAATTATGGACCAAGGAGCAACATGTCAAGCAAGAAGGGAATGCAAATTCAATTGAAACTCATTGCACGGAGAATGAACTCAATGAGGATAGCAAATCTAACATTGAAGAGGATGTTGGCATCTTGGTTAGTACCAACCACAATATTTTTTGTAAAGTACATTCATCAATTAAGTAGTTTTTGGCTAACAATATTAGAACCCACGAAAATCTCTTCTCGATTCTTGAGTGTGTATTATAATTAGCAAGTTGTCTAAAGGAAATAATCATTCATATATAAAGGGAAAAATAACAAGATGAATTTCTTTGGCAAGGTAACTATGAGTGCATTGTCTCCTCATTCTTCTAGTTTGACTTCTAGAGGTTTTGCCCTTAATGGCAACCTTGCTCGTACATTAGGTCACCTCATTGCTTTGTTAATAATTGCTTCTCGAGGCTCCATTACTACTGCAAATGGTGTCCTATGCTTTGCATGTTGCTCTTCTATCATGGGTATTCTTGTTATGGTATACTACAACTTTTTTGGAGAATGAAATTGCTCTACATCACCTACAAACTACAATTCTTCCTCTACTACATTTTCTTTTTCATTTTGTTACATGGCTACTTGGTTTAATTGTTTATGCAAACTTTGGGTTATTGCTAGATTTATGTTTGTCACCATTTCTATTACTCTTTCTTGGAATTACTTTTTTGCCACAAATTTAATCCTAAAAATAGCTATTTGCTCACAAGTTTTCCTCCCCAATTTTGAATATATAGTTTAGAGAACAAACACAATTTTGCAATAACCTTTCTATACCTATTGCCTTGTAATCAAGCCAAAGTAATTCATACAACCCAAATTTTTGACCCCAAATTCATCATGGGGATGGCTGCCAAATGATAAATCCCATTATTCCAACATTAGTTCAATTGTAGTTATATTCTTGTACATGTTCATTTTAGTTATGCAAAATTTGTACTATACTTCCATATATAATCCATAAAATTTCAACAACCACATTTCCCATAGCCCAAGTATATGCAAAATTATGAGTTTGTCATAATTATGCCATAGTTTTACTTTTCATATTGATATATATGGAAAAAACATATCTTGGAAAAAGTATAAAAATACAAAATATAAAAGTTCATGGTTTAACAACTTTGTGTATGTCCTCAAAAATGTGTTATCTCATTTTACTATTATACTTTATCTTGTTTCTACATAATACTAACTCTTGGAAAAGAAAATAGCTCCCACAAAAAACTTGAAAGCCTCCTTAATGTTCAACTTTCTCACTTTAATTAATTTGAATTCCACTTCAATAATCCTAATCTCACCTACCTACCTTGTAACCACTAAACTTGTTCTATCCAACATGTCTCATAATATACATTACACTACCTATTCCTTATGCTTTTCTAGTTAGATTCATACAATATAGTCTTGTTCTTAACAACACACTTTCCCACGACCTTTCATAAATCGATAACGGTCGCAACAGTCTTACTTGTTTTTTATGGAGTGTTTGATTTTTTTGGCAAATCATACAAGTCTTCACATATTCCTCAACATCGTCTTTCAAATTAGGTCAATAACAAGTCTTCTTGAGGATTGTTATAGTGCGCTTTGCACGACCATGGTCTGCAAAGGGTTAACAAGTTTTTTTATTCCCATTAAATTTTCATCTTCTGCATTTTTTAGCAACAAGTTCTTAAAATAACAACAAGTGCATTAACTCTATAGATTTTTAATCTATTACAATTCCTAAACTAACATGTATTCAAATTGCACGTAGTTTTAAGAAAAATCTTACTGAAACAAAATATGTTTTCATGTTTCTGAATGTAAAAGAAAAACAAAATAAAAAATAAAAGCAAATTTTTTTTCTAAATTGGTTTTTCCTTTTAATCTAACTAACTAATTCAAAATTCAAATAATCATATAAGACCATTTTATCAATCATTAACTAGTACTAAACTAATAGTCCAAAAAAATTTAAACTACACCTTATTTAACCACTTGTTCCACTTGTTTTAGCAACCATAGGTTCTACAAGCTACCGATTAATAATCAACCTATCAACACGTCTACTTACCGGTGTAATGTTCCCTATCACTTTTTATAACATGTTAGGTCACATGTTATTAAATATGGGCAACATTATCCCCCTTGATAATCACATTTCATCCTTGAAATGCTAGGTCAAGGCTCTAGGATTTCTTGGTCTTTTGCAACTAGTTGGTTGACAATGTCTTCAATAGGTTCAGCACTTGGTTCCTCCACAAGTTTATTTTGGCTCAAAATCTAAAAACCTATTGGCATTACAAAAATCTTTTATCGATTAAGTGTTTTTCCAAAGGTTGTTATGGGTGTTTTAAATGTCTTTGAAGCATGCAAGGTATTAGCAATCAAAGTAATTTCCTTACTTATACCTATTTGGTGTGAGGTTAAAGGTAAAGTGGCAAGTAGGAACTCTACGGGTTTGGTTCCACTATCAAATATAATAAATGAAGGATCAACAAGTTAAACTTGTTCCTTGACATATTTGTCACTACTTTCCACATATTTAGTAGTAGTATTAATAATAACCTAAACATGTACAAAAAAATCCTCAACATGTAAGGATATGATCTCTAAACTATTCCACCTCTCAATGGACTAACTGGTGTAGCAGCTGCAACATGTTGTGGGTGAAAGCACAATTAGGTGGACTATTTGGACTATCGTAATTGTAAATTTTCTAGGTTATAGATGAACTTAAAATGTAAAATCATTTTAAACATTGAAATTTTCAATTTTTTCATTATCCATGTTGTAATAGACTTTAGTGAAAATGTTATTAAAACATTTGGATGAGTTTTAAAACAAGAATGGACTCATTGTGGACTTTTGGAATGACGACACTGTGTTTGTCACACATAAAAAATGAAAAATGTGGATTCAAAAAATATGTCATAGTAATATCAAATTTTTAATCTAAAATAGGCCGCCATAAAATGAATAATTTAATTATAGGATGCAGTGAAATTTTTCCAATGTATATATTTTTCATATTTAAAATTGTAACTTGTCATGATTTTTTGCATTTTTTATAATCAATATTCCATTTCACATTGATTTTTTTAAAAAAATCTCTATTTGTTTTTACCAATCACATGGTTAGGGATATTTATAGGGTGGTTTATTAATAATTGTGACCAAAACCATAGAGGATAATTATAGGATTTATAGTTTGATAATTATTTTAAATGATCGATTGTATCTAGTGTAAGATGTGAATTGTTCAAAATGTCAAATGTGAGCCACCTAACCATGCTTTTACCCTTGTACCATAGATGGTGTTGTTGGTGTTTTGCTACTAGTTCCAATTTCCACATATACAAAACTAGGGGTTCATATTTAAAGTCAAGGAAAGTGATTTGATACATTTTGCAACTTTAGTTGGTAACTTTGTTCATCAGAATGGGCTAAATCCATGTTTTCTAAAATATGCTCCTCCATGAACTTTTGAACAGTTTGCCACCACTCCTTCCACTTGGGGTTTTTATTTCCCAAGGCTTGATTCTACATTTTGAGTAGTGTATTGTTGAGTAATAACTTCTTGAACCACTTCAACTTGTTGTTCATCCTAACATGTAGAATGGGGTTGGGTTTGCTCAATTGTACTTTGATTGTTTCATATTGACCTTTTAGCCTTGGATTTGGGTAGTTAGAGTTTGTTTTTCCTTTTCAAATTCCATGTGAACAACTATTTGTTGCTCCCTGAATTTTTTATGAGTTTGTTCCAAACCGATTATGGTATTTTATTGTTACATGCTAGACTCCTCCATTTTGTTGTAAACCTATATCAATCATTCAAAGTCAAATTGGAGATGCTTCAAATAGTTGTGAGTTTTCCAATTGAGGTTATTGAGCTCAACATATTATTGTTGTAGGTTTTCAACGTTCCTAATAACCTAATCTACTTCTTTCAACTTGTTGGATAGGTTCCAATTCTCATGCTAGATTCTTATCAAATGTCTCTTAACTATGACCAATTCTTTGTCATGATTTTTTAGAGTTTGTTACATTGTTTCCAACTATATGCTATAGGTTTATAGGCAATTTTTGGTCTCAAACATGTTTTCCTTCGTTTGCTCATACTCAACTTTAAGGTTGATAAGTTCTTGCAATGTTCCTAACCAAGTTGTGGCATTTTGGGCAACTTATTCTAAAAACATACTAATTTGTCTTAGGATATCTATGGAATGACTAAAAATTGGAAAATTTTGGGTTATATAAAATTATGAATTTTGTATTTGAACAAGTTTAACTTGAATGTTATTAATTGCTCGATCCAAATTGGGCTTAGGTTCTTTCATGTTGCCTTGTGTAGATGTTGATTGAAGTTCTTATCCACCTCCACCTCGCATCTCATCTAAATAGGTTCACTCCTCATCTTCCTTTCAGTCAACAACCTGTGATCTGAAAGTAGTTCTTGACGTTAACCCCTACCCCCCTACCCCTTCAACAATAAAAAGGGGAAAAAAAAAATCTAACCACACCCCCTCCCCCTTCAATAATCAAAAAATAAATTAAAACAACTCACCTTGCCCCCCTTCAACATTAGAAAGTAGTTTACAAAAGTTATAACTAGTAAGAAAAGTCAACAAAAATAGCATGTGACTATGCTCAAACAACTTGCCACTACATTGGGCTTTTTTGGGTCAAACTACCTACTGCTTGCATCCTTGTGAATGCAGTGTGAGTATCATATGTATAGGAAAAAACAAAATCTAACAACACCCCTTCCCCCTTGAACAATAAAAAATAATTTAAAACAACTAACCTTGCCCCCCTTCAACAATAAAAAATAGTTTACAAAAGTTACAACTAGTAAAAAAAGTAACAAAAAATAACAAAAAATGAAAAGAAGCCAAAAAAAACAACTTGCCACTACAATGGGGTTTTTTGTGGTCAAATTGCCTATTGCCTATGTCCTTATGAGTGCAGTGGTAGGATCGTATGTATAGGGTGCTGAATCAAAATGAAGCTTATACTCACAAGTTTGGACAAACTTAAAAGAGGATATTATTGATTTATTTGATTTGATTTTTATCTCCTTAATTGAATTTTAGCTGAAATCATGATTGAATTTTTCTTATCATAACTTTTGCAAATGCAATAGAGTTCTCAAGACCTGGAGTTTTGTATAATAGTTTGATGGAGATTTGAACATATTACTATATATTCATCATCCATGTCTGCAACTAAAGGAACAATGGCAAGCAAAGCCATTGTTGTCCATGATGAAGGGGAGAGTCTACCGCTTAGTGAAAGTTGAATAATGTGTTTTGCTTGTTCCACAATCAATGTATTGAAGTCAAAAAAGATTTGCCAATGTTTCAGCACCAAATGAGTTTTTCACATTTCTTCAGTTCGTATAATTGTTGGTTGGAATGTGGAGCACTTCCACTAGTTGTTGCAAGAAACATGAAGCTTCCAAGAAAACTAATAAAAAGTGCATTGTGATGATGAAAGTTTAGTATTTGCACCATTATGTGTTTTGGTTCTAAGTATATCACCTATGTGTGCAATTGTGCATATGTAGGTGCAAATGTGTTGTAACGCATCTAGAAGGACCATGAAAGGATGGATAAGTCTTCCAAAGAGGTGTATTCTTTGTCTCCTCTTTACATACATAGGGCTCATGGATTGTCCATGTGCTTGCACTCATCACAATTCATTGATTATCCATAAGCCTTGATGATTGATTGCTCAATGCATATTTTTGCTTCAACCCATAAAATCCCCATTTGCATAAAAAACAACTACTGAAATGAAATATTTTTCGAAAATTCAACACTAAGTTGTAGCAACATATTTCACCTTCAAGACCTAATGTACGAGGTTCATAACCCAAATATGCATGTTCACAAGCTGCATCTATCCAATGCACTTGAACCATTAACAATGATTGTACCAATTAAAAAATTACTAAACCTTAAACCTTGAAATGCCACACAATCCCATTTGTGATTACATCAATTTCAATTCTTCTTAAAAAATCAAAGCACCACTTCTCTTCAAACCTTTTTTTTTTTGTTTTGACCCCTAATGTTGATGTTCTTCTTGTGTTATAGTTGTTTCCCTAAACCCTCCCCCTTAGTTGTGTAGTACATTTAGTACCTCCTTGATGCAACTTTCTATTGTAAACATACACAAGAAAGATAAAAATACATTCCCCAACACAATTTTTTTTTTATCTTGCTTTCATTTTAGTTTGAACTTCGGCTTCCATTCCCCCTATCTTCAAACCACTACCATATATGTCTTTCTTGCCTTCTTTGGTCGTCCCCTTTTCAAGTTAATACTTCTTTTAATCCTCTCATTTTCCTTTCTATGCAAAAATTTCAAAAGGCTTGATAAGCCCACTTCACGACTTCTTTTAGGTCTTCACATTTAAAAAAACCACAAGTAATAACATCATTTCTCAATGAACGTGAAAAAAAAACTCTAGAAAAAATGAAGAATAAAAAATGATGTGTGTAAAAATGCATGGTGTCTGTCAATGTAGGTCAACATCATTCCCCCCCTTTGCCTTGCCCTCTACCTTCACCCTATTTTCAAAAAAGAAAATTAATTTTAAACAAAAAATTGGAATTAAAATGAAAATTTTGAAATGCCCTTTACTGTGAACC
>Ga0209208_10006503_pt1 | contig 16101 bp, 11 predicted proteins | sample S1TSphfallax_3_FD_187694 | JGI IMG/M metagenome (GOLD analysis project Ga0209208, IMG submission 187694) | Host-associated microbial communities from peat moss isolated from Minnesota, USA - S1T2_Fd - Sphagnum fallax MG (SPAdes) (version 2) | ecosystem: Host-associated > Plants > Peat moss >...
ATGTGTGCAACTAACATGCAAAATGGACATGTATTATAAAACTAATGACTTAAACTAATGCATACCTAAATTAAAATACCCAATATATTTACATAATCTATGTATAGTAATATTATACCTTAGTATTAAGGTTAAGTCCATATTAACTAAGGTTAAACCTAGGTTCAACTCATAACCAAGGCTAAACCTAAGCTAAACTAATCTAGGGCAAACCAATTATGGTTACACCAACCATCATTAAACTAATCATGGCTACACTAATCTAAACTATATTAATAATGGTTAATTTAATTAGAAAGCTAAATTAATGATGGTTCAACTAACCATGGCTAAATTAAACAAGAGGTTAAACATTATCTTGTTAAACTAATTAAAAGGTTAAATTAACCTAAGTTAAACTAATCACAATTAAAATAGCTAAATGGTTAAATTATTTTTGGTTTTTTTTTTAAAAATCTATGATATTATTAACTATGGTAATATATTTATGGCTAGTATGTTACACTAATTATCCTATACATATCATAACCTAGGTTAACTATTGACTTAAGTTAGCTATTAATTAACTTAAGTTATAGAATAATATTATAATGTTATTGACTTTTGAATGACTAAATGTGGACCTTATTTTCAAAAGTCCTAATCTTGGTCATTTTTTGTTGAATTGATATTGTTTTTCCCCTAACATGTATGTTAAAAAGTTTTTTAGATGGGTAACTTTTTATGTGGACTTTATTAATTGATTAATCAACACATAGGGCACACTCAATATATTAAGCTTTTTTTTCCCATTATATTGTTAAAATATGGACTTTATATGGACTTTTGGGATTGGAACTTTTCTTGTTTTTGAGCCACCTTGATTTGCATCTATCCAATTGCATTGACATTTTAGGAGCTCACATCCCATGAGGGGATTGAATACCAAAAGAAGGTTTTAGAGAAATGTTTGAAACAACTTTTTTTACAACCTATAATGTTTGATTTCATAATGAAAGAAATCTATGGCAAGAAGCTATGGCAATGTGAGGCCATTTGTGAGAATCTTGAAGCAACATGGAAGGAATTGAAGTACAAAAAAAGCAAAGACCATTACTATGCTCGCCACATTGTTGCAATAGTAGTTGTTTTTACATAAAGCAGTTCAAACATGTAAGTAATTAGAAGTTGTGCAAGGTTGAATTACATATCGGTTCAACAAGCCATGGAGTGCATGCAATTCTTGAATAATGAATTGAAGGGGTGAAATGGGTTAAGTTTGACAAAAAACAATGAAGTGATGCTATTAGTGAGAGTATCAAATAGATTGTGATAAAGTGGTGGACATAAGAAACTAAGGTGAGCCAAATGTGAAGGATGTGGTTTGCCATTTGATTTATCCAAATACTTGGGAGAAACATGTTGTTCATTTCTTGCAAAAAAGCCAAGTATTTGTCAAGCTAACACTTCAATTTTGTTTAGCAAATTCTTCTCTTTTTTTTTCACTTTTCACTTTTGTTACCCATTTTTACACTTCTTTTTCTTGTAGTTCTAACAAACAACCAAGCTTTCAAGCATAAAGTTTGCATTCTACCTTAATAAAAGTCCTTAGGAATTTGTCAATCTTCCAAGGAATTTTTTGGCAATTTTGAGTTCTTATGAGTTTTCAAGAATAATTTAGCTTTATTTGTGTATGGAGTCAAGTGTTTCTATTTAAAGGAAAATAAAGTGACTCCAAAATTGATGAATCAATTAATATGTTCATGATCCTTTACATTATCAAGGTGCAATCCAAGTCATATGTAGGATTTAGTTCAATATGTAATGCAAAAATATTCATGCTCATGATTGTTTCATTTTGTGTGTAGGATTATCAAGGAATCCTAACATTAACTAAGGACTAAAAGTGTGTTGAAGGACTCTTTGCAAGACCCATGACATTGGACCATGAATGATATTAGGAATTATTCCTTTGTTTTGTATTCTTTACTTTGTTTTATTCCTAACCCATTAGTCTTCATAAGTTCACAAGACCTTAGATCTTGCAGTTAGGAATTTACATTACTTCCCAAGACCTTAGTCTTTATTTACAAAACTACAATGCGCTACTAGGAATCCAAGATTGCATTTGGTCTTAGTACTAGGAACCTAAGATTGTAGTTGGTCTAACACCAGGATCTCAAAATTATATCTAATCATAGTACCAAAATCTCAAGTTTACAATCACAAATTCAAAACATTTGAATTGTAGGACCACACTGATTTCTACTTCTTGTTTAGGAAATATGGTAAGTATAAAGGACATAAGTTCTTAATCCAGGAATGTGAATTTATTGTTCAAGAATATAATCTTAGATGTAGTTTTAGTTCGAAACAAAAGCAATATGGGGCCAACAAAAACCTGTACATTGTCTTAGATTTGGTGGGTACTTACTTGGGTACATTAAGTTTAAATTTTGAAAGAGGCATGTGCACAATGGTTGTTTAGCCACTCAAAAATTTTGGTTTTTTTTACAACTAGACTTCTACACAAGATTCAAAGTAGTGCACTGTGATGTTGAAATTAGATTAACTTCCTTTAGCAAATTGAAGCTTATTTTGTGAAGAAATTGCAAAATTTCAATAGTTGTTGCTACAAGTACCACCAAGAAATGGAAAAGATCAAAATAAACTTCAACAACATGCTTGTTGCAAATAGTGTTCATCATGGCTTACAAAACTCCACATGTAAGTGTGGATGCTTGTCATTTTGTGCAAATCTTGTTGTTGGAACTTTTCAACATAGGGCTACTAGTTGTTAATCTACATTTCATACATTTGAAAAGGTTTATAACTTGTAGGAAAAGACTTTGTGCCCTAAGGCTTTAGGGCAAAAATGGTTAAATATAGATTGTATTAGGGACAAATGTCCAAATTGTGGGTTCCACGTTTTGCCATTTTGCAACAAAGAGGTGGACCCAACCAATACAATTTAATGATTTAAAAACGTTTCCAAAAAGTTCATGCAAGTGAGACTAGGACAAGAAAGCCAAAGGAAGTTGATTATATTGTTAGTAAATTGATAACTCCAAAACATTTTCTAGAGTATGTTACCCCAAATTTTTTTGATTTTGTCATGCATAATCATGTGGCAAGATGGTAAAACTTGTAGTATAAGGTGTCATTGGAAATGATGAAAGAAGGTGAAGTTCTTTTACTCATTGACTTTGTTAAAAAATACTATTTTAAACACCAAGATGAAATACAAAAACATTGGTTCAATTTTCAGTTCTCTATCTTGGTGCATTTTACTTATTGAGTTAATCTAGCATGGGACCCCTTGGATCTAGATAGTCTACGACTAATTATTGACTATCAGTATTATCTTTCAAATGATCGTAATCATGATAACTAATTTGTGCTACATGTGTTTAACTTGCAATGGGGTCACTTGACATCACATGGTCAATTTCCTATTTGATGCATTATGTGTGGAGTGATGGGTATGCTAACCAATTCAAGGGTGCAAAAAATTGGTTCCAAATGACCAGGTACCTTGGGTTGATAGGTTGTCCAAAGTTCCCTTTTGGTTGCATGATGCAATGGAACGATTAGGGTACAAGCCACAAAAAGGTCCACATGATGGTTCAAAGGCTTGCCTAAAACAAGCCATTGGGAAAGAACAATTAAAACCTCATGGTGAAAATCTATAGAATGATAATGATTGAGTTTCATACCTTCAAAGGTCAATGAGCCAACCTCATGCTACATATGAAGGTGTTAGATTGAATGTTAGACGATTTTTCTAAGGAATGAAAAGAGGGATTTTTGACAAAACCCCCAGGATTTTATTACATAACAGTGAGAGACTCTCAAAGTATGCATTGAATGTGAGCAATTAATGCATCAAACAATGCCTTCTTGGAGGTCAGGGAGTTTTCTTGTTTTTGTCACCATTCCATAGATGTTGTGCTAAATGATTATACATCAAAAGGGTATGTTGAACCATGGAGGCTTTTGTCACCATTCCATAGATGTTGTGCTAAATGATTATACATCAAAAGGGTATGTTGAACCATGGAGGCTAATCACATTAAAGCCTTATCATGAATCAAATGTTCTATGTGATGTGGAATATGATGATAATGATTGGGGAGTGGGTGTAAACAAGGTAAAGTAGACCAAAAAAACAGTCTTTCCAAAATCCAATTAAAAAATGAAACAATGTTTGATATGGACACAATAAAGTAGATTCAAAATATTTTGAAGTAGAAATATAAAACCATAGGGCTATACATTTAGTTTATAGGAAGTTAAATACAAAGTTTGAACAACTTTGGTATCATAAGAATAGGTTGAAAGTATGTTTGAAACTAATTGGGTCAAAATGGTGTTCAAACCTATTTCATATTAATAATTTCATATATTATCATTATAACATCCATAATTTGATAATACATAAGTATATTTTAAAGCTCCACTAAATTGAAATTTTATCTACATGTAGCCCATTTTGTAAGATGGGATATTTTGTGCAAGTAGAAACATTTTTAAAAATTCTACTTAATCCTACTTTCAAGATGGGGGTTTTCAAAATTTTAAATATAAAATGAAAGATTACCATCATGTTAATTATTAGACAAAAAAAGATTCTACTTTCAATACATTAATTTTTTTCATGGCTACATGTAATTTTTTTAACAAGGAGCTCTGAACTATCTACTTTCCCTTGCTTGCATCTGAGTAGGAGAAAACAACAATGATCTAAATACATTTTTAAAATTTGGAGACAATTTTGCTGATGTGGTTGAACCAAACAATTATGAAAGAGTTTATTTCTTCATCTTACATTGTGTCAATGAATTACATATTGTAAAAGAAGACTCAAGGCCTAATGACTTTGGGAATTAAGTTGAAAAGGGCAATGAGATTGTTATTGGGTAAAATTATAAGTGATTAGGTAGAAGGAAGTCATCATATGTGTTGATTAGGGCAAAGGTCCAACTTTCATATATTTTCATTTGGTTTATGCTTCCAAATTTTCTATGATACAAGCTATGAACAAACAAAAGGGTAATGTCACTATTTACACTTTGCCTAAAAGTGCCTTATAATATATTACTTATGCAATGGAGCAACATAGGAATGTTGACTTTGATGATGAATAAAACTCACTATGTGTTTGATTTCTATTTATATATCTTCTTATTCAATTCTGCATTTTTATTTTGACTATTTAGTACATGTCCTAGAAGTGTTTTCTTTACAATGCACTAGGAAATGCATTTTCAATGGCACAAATGGATTGATATGTAAGTGTGCATGTCACTTCAAAAGGTGCATTTGTTCATGTGATGTTTTGTGGTTTATATGTTCAAGTTTAATTTCATATGCTTGGGATTTTGTAGATGTCAATCTTTGTTGTTGGTTATGTGTAGCAACTATGAGTAGTAACTAATTTATAACAATGAATTTATGTAGGGAAAAAAAACATTTTGGCCTTTCATGGATGTTGTAGATGATTGTCTAGTTTATGTTGAAAGGTGATTATAACCATTATCTACCCCAAAGAAAGAAACCTCCAAAAGTTCATCATTCACATCAAAGAAAATGTTCTTAGAGTGTTATCCATGAAGAAAGTCTTTGGATTTATGAAATTTGAAGCCAATTGATGGAAAGTCCTCAAATGCAATAGCTACCTAGTACCTAAAATCCAATTGATAATTGTTTAAGATAGGAAAGCACTCGTACATAATCACTTAAGTATATGCAAACAAAATCATGCAAGGTTTCTTTTGTGTGTACATCAAAGAATTAAATTATATATGACTAAGCTTGTAGGTCTTGCTCCCCAATGAAATTCACATCATTTGTGCTTAGTTGTAAAAAGTGCATTAAGTCAGCTTTAGCAATTCCCATTAGGTCAGCTTTAGCAATTGCTCAATCTATCTACAACAATGGTAATTGGAAAGCATAATGTAACATCCCTCCTAAATTGTGTGCTTGACTGCAAAAATTATGTCAAAGATGTTTTTCAACAAACAATTCCTTTTTTTAGTAGTTCATTTATTTTCCAAATACCATGATGGCAAATGAGATTCTATCACTTACCTTTTCTAAGAAATATCCTACACCAAAAACCATATCCTTCATGAAAAGATGAGTATTGTAGTTGGTCTTTCAAGAATCTAATTGCAAGTGATCATACCTTTATTACTTGACTACAAAGGTTCAATTTACATATGGTTAATACGTATCAGTGCAACAAATCAAAGGAAAATGTTAACCTTAACAAATATCATGTTTGTACATATCATAATTTCATACAATATTGTGTACAGAGAGATAGCAGCTTACAAGCTACTAACCCTTAATAAACTCCTTCTTTGGACCATGATTATGATATAGCCTATTATCTTCCTCCAACAAAAATACACTACACCATGTAACCACAACCATGACCATTTTAAAGATAGCAAGTTGAAACCTATTACATGCCTTTCAAGACACACAAAAAAACCATTAATGCCAAAAAACAAGTAATTCATTTTACCCATATTACATTCATGATACATTAAACAATCAATGAAGTACATGGAAGTATATGCAATATGTTCATACATGATGTTCATTATTTTATACAATCAAGACAATTCCTTGAGATATGATAACTTGTGTATCCAATAAAAAGTGGGGTGGTACCAATTGGACACTTGCAAAGACGAATTTATGATTTGGACAACAAGATATGCTATAACTGTCAAAGATTTGGCTACATCCCATGCACAATCCATTATATACTATGAATAACCTCTACACATATGAGTTTGAAGGACTCCTTGACACATGTGTCATTGCACATATGTCTAAATACCAACTACAAAGTTAGATTCACAACAAACTTGCAAACCCAAAAATGAAATATTGATCCAGATATCCTTTAAGATTAAAAGAAAATGGATGTTGACATATATATGACCTATAGTTCAACAAGATTTCAATTTAATAAAAACAATTACATAGTACAAATACATGTTCAAAAGATAGATTTGAGAACTTACAACATGTATGTTATGAGTTCTCATTCCCTAAATTATAAAAGCTTCAAAATTAGTGGTCGATGCAAGTGGCATCCAATTGAATTATCTATGACAACTAAAAAGGGGGTGAATTGTTATGCAATTTGAACACAAGGCAAGTAGCCACCGTCTCTAACTTCCAACAAACTCCAAGTCCATTAACATTACATGCTTAGACAAAATGTCAACATCATAATCATTGTAGTAACCAACTCTTGCATGCAAAAGCCATGTTGCTTAGAAGTAGCACATATTCAAAATATTTAACAACTACAAACATACCTTCACCAAGTTGCGCATCAGGAAATGTTGTGAATAAGTTTGTGATGAAATCCTTACATTGACCTTCATGTTCAACCCAATCATGGCTACCCACTAAATCCAACAAGTAAACCTATTCAAAGAGCAATCCATACACCCACCAATGATGTTACATGATGAAGAAGAAATCAATGTCAAAATCCTCCAATAGACATTTATCTATCCATTGATAGCCAAATTGATAATATAATAATTTTTCTAAACATTGAACCCTTTTTTCAAGGGAAAATAATTTGGAAATATTTTGGAAACCAATTTTGTCATGTGTATTGAACTCACCAAAATAAATGGTGCATAATTGCCATGATGTTATGCCAATCAGGTATTCAACCTATTTGAGCAGAGATACTCTAACCCTACATTGCAACCATATTAATTGCAACCTTATGTAAGCCCTAATCCAAAAATAATGTAGTAGTTTCTATGTTGGAGAAATCAATGTTAGTAAGTAGTTAAATTTAGTGAATTGTCAATCATGTTCTTATAATATATCATGTGGTAAAAAAATCAACTTACCAAGGTCCATATCTTAAACAAGTTTAAAAGCTTGAGAATTACCAATGTTGCAACATGAGGTTGTTGATATAATTGCCACTAGTAGAACTGTAGATTACTAAATTATCAACAAAAATATGTTTAAAAAAACCAACATATTCAAATTTTGAGTCAAATTCCAAAAAAAAAAATTTTAAACAAATATTTACAATCAAAATAAGGGGCGAGAAATTTCATTAGCATCTTGTAAAGTTTAAGGGAGAAAAAAAAGATTCTAGAAATTCATCTAATTCCTAAAATCAATGAAATGCAAAAAAGATCTCACATAAAATCTAAAAATCTAGTCACAATTGTTTAGTGTTCTTGGGGTGCAAAGATTGAAAACATTTCTAGACTTAGAATTCAAGTTGCCAAAGCTTTTACTCAAGAATCCAATGAAAAAATCTAGTATGTTCATATATATAGTGAGATCACACTTCTTGAGCTATCTACCAAACAAACTCATTAACATTGTATGTTAAACATTTAACACAATATCACCAACAATTTAGTTCATCTTTTACATTTGATTTATTTTTCATGCATAAATGAAGCAATGTGGTACACAAAACAAATGAATAATAGTTCATGTAACAACATTGATTGCAAACAATAGTTGAAATCCCATGTATATTACATATATTGAGCTTGATGTTCAAGTTAAGTCACATGCATGTTAATTATAAAACTAAATTTAGTCTAAAATTTCCTAGCCTTCGGATTACATGTTAGTGCACTTCTTGGACATGTTTAAAAGTTTGTATAAGATGAAACATGGTTCTAAGACTGGGATTTGTGAGATTTCTTCAATTGCAAGGTTTAAACACCACTTCACATTTAGAAACTTAAGTTTTATTTGACACAACCCAATGGTGCACTAGGGGTTACAAAATTTTATGCTACAAGTTTTTGAATTGATGCATTATCCATTGTAGAAATTGTATTTGCCAAGGTACTACTTAAAATTTTGTGGGGTGACAAACCTAGGTTCAAATTTGCTATTATGAACTCTGAATTTGGGACTACAAGTTTAGGATTATCAACATTTCATAAATCATCTTCTGATTTTGATAGAACAACACCATGATCAAGAGTAGCACCATGATCAAAATCAACATCAAGACCATTAATGCCATGATCAAGACTAGCGTCAAGATCAGCACCGTGATTAAGACCAACATCAAAACCAACACCATGAAATGAGAGAGCTACACACCATTGGACCAAACCAACATGCTTTTCATCATTGTTAATGCCATTATCAAAGTCATAGTTTCATTCATCATCCAACATACCATCAATGTGTATTTTCTTTGCAATTTTTGCCTTCCCCTTTGAAGGCCCTCTTTTCTTCTTTTGAACCTTAGGTATTTGGGGACCTTGTGATGTGTCAAATGCCTTTGTTAACATGGGATAAGCAATGGGTTAACCAATGGTGTGATTAATAGCTTGCTTTGCCATCCAACTATATATGGTTTTAGTGCAAATGGGACATGACGTTAAGCCTTGGACACATCCATTGCAAAGATCTGCATGGCCACATGGTTGTAACAAGAGGCAAGTCAAAATTTAAAACTTGAATACATTTGGACTTCTATTTTTTAGTGATAATATTTATGTCTATATTTTCATATTTTAGTCATGCAAGCTAAAATGCATAACCTGAATTTTTTTTTGTGCAATATTAGTTAAGAGTCCAGGAAAAAAAAAGGTACCTCAATCAATATTGTTGATGGATGATCAAAATGAACCACACATTTAGTAGTAAGTTTTGTTGCTTTTGAAGTAGCTACCCTATTCTTTTGAGGAAAATTAGGACCTGCAATAAACAATAATTGTATGCTTGGAAAAATGCCCTCGTTATTTTTGTATTCAATTACAAGCCACCTTTATTGTTGTCAAGGTTAAAATTTGAAGCACCCTGCTCACTAGTTAAAGATTTAGTCCTTGCTAAAACCAAGCAAACAAGCAAGCAAAAAAAAAGATGTATATGTTCACAATGAAGGAAATTAGGGTTGAAGGTCTATGACAAAAGTCAAAACTTTGAATACTTGCATTAGAAGCATGATACAAGTTCAAGACATAGTTCCTAGTTTAATAATTTCAATTATAGTTTCCAAAGTATATCAAGATACATGTCCAATGTGTTAATAGCTAAAATGGAAGTTAAAAAAGATAAGGACACAAGTATGGTAGGTCAATACCCTAACTATAATTATAGGAAAAACTCAAGACCCAAGTGCATTGCCTTAATACTAGATTATTGGAATCATATAAAATTTAGGACATAAGTCCCTTTACTCCTCTCCCTTACTATTATAAATAGACTTACATGGACACCTCGAGCCCTAAGTCCACCACCTACTTGTACTCTTAAGTGGAATCATAAGATTTACTTAGGACATAAATTTTTTGTTGAACAATGCAAAATCTGAAATTATAAAAACTTAGGACATAAAACAAAAATGTTAAAAGGAATGGAATCATAAGAAACTTGAAACAAGTCCTTTGCTAAACAATGTACTATCTAGAATGATAAAAAAATCAAGACATCATAAATCAAAAGTTTGAAGGAAAATTATGAACCATACATAGGTCCTGACTTCAACGTCTAAACAAAAGCATATACGAAGATTAGTTGAATGGTGCAATGCAAAACATAACATCATGAACACAATTTACATGAATGATTTATTTTTTTATAAATAGAATGAAATCCCATACCAAATAGTAAAAACATTGGATCTTTTAATGGGTTGTTGTTTTGGGCACTACCAAAAATCCTTAAACCATCTGCATTCCCTAGAACATAAATGCCCCATGTTGTACATCAATATTTTGTGAAATAGAAATCATAACCAACAATGGCACATTCCAACGAAGAGGTTGCATGTGTTGCCATACATTAGGGGTGGAATGTATGTCCACATTCAGTTATTATGAAGTTGTTACATGCGTACAAGAGTCCACACAATGGACATGCATTGAGATTGCAGGACCTCTTCATAGGAGTGATGGAATTACAAAACAATGGTAGAGGATCAAGACTTGCCCCCCCACCATTGTTCATCTTCTGCACTTGGTTGCCAATACTTACAATTTTTTTTCTAACAAATAAACATTTGAACACTTTCAAAATCCACTACAAAATCAAGCAATTTACATTTTTAAGCTTTGAATTCCTTCTTAGACACCTAGAACCTCTTGGCATCCCATTGCTCATTTTTGAACTTTAGTGTTCTATCAAATTGTGCACCACTAAGCTTGTTTGGCTCACTCATGATTAGAGTTCCACAATCTATAAATTTTTTGCCAATAGTTCTATTTGTGACTCATCCTTTCTAGGCCCTAAAAGCCCTTGAAACCTAAGCTTCATTATTGATTCCTTCAACTCTTCATGAACCTTTACATTGGACTTTAAAGCATGGATTTGTGCATCACACAACTCTAGGTCTTGAGAAACTTGGGTGTGCATCACATGCATGTCTTATGCTACATATTGAGTTCATTTAAACAAACCTAAGATATCCTTTTTTTTTTTATCGCAACTTTTCAAATCGCAACTTTTCAACCTTTATTTTCATGTGTTGTAAATTATTTTTCTTGGACTATAAAACATCGCCGATTGTATCTACTTCTACCAAGACCAATTACGATGGTGTAATGTCTTCAAGGATGGGGGTTTATATTTCGACCCATGTTGTAAAAAAGACTTTGAAAAGGGTTTTTTTTTTTCTATTTTGATTTGACATAATGTGACAAGATCTTGCATGCACTCTTTGATTTGCAAAATGTTTGGGAGAACCTTGGGTGATAGTGGTACTCTCTCCTTCAACTTCAGTGAAACTTTTGTAACAATTTTGTTTGACTTGACCTTTGTTGCCTACTATTTTGTCTTCTTTGACATAATCTACTACTTCATTATATGAGCACCAAAAGCCACCCAATTGATGGGTGTGCCCTTTGATTTACCTACAACTACTATTGCAAATGTGACTAATAATTGTTTGTTGTAATTTTTTTCCTTCCTAGTGACCTTGCAATATAGCTCATTTATTTTTCCTACCAATTATTTATTTGGACAATCGTCATATTTCCACCCAATATTGTTTGTTCTTGGCCCAAAAAACTTGTTTATCTTTGTGGTACTAATGTTGGCACTTATGATTGACAAGATGTCTTCGCCTAAATTCCATAGGCCTCAATTAGCTACAAACCAAATAACATCATATGGACACTTTGCCACTCTTGTCCAAACCCATGTTAATAAAAACCAATGTTAGATCTACAAGGGACTAAATTAAAATCACATCAAGTAACAACAAAATTAATGTTTCTCTCATTTTTATGAAAGTACTAACTAGCATGTAAGAGCACACTAAACAACTTGTGGTGTGTAAGCATGTAAGATTTGTTTTCCAAGATGTTTGATTAGTCAACGCACATTCAAGCTTAATACACATATAAGACAAAGAACATGGTTGATAAAAAATATGGAATCTTCTTGATTTTATCATTGAAATGATGAAGCCATCAAGGTTCATTATGTGGGAGAATTTTGCAAGGGAAACAACTTCAAACATTTGTGTGCACTTGTCATCAAATTGCTTGGAGGGAAATTTGGCAATGCACAAACATGGTGCACAACAATACATGAGGGAAACTTAGAAAGAACGCACAAGGAAGATGGCGCAAAAAAAAACGTAGAACAAAACTCCATTTCAAACTGGCATTCATTTTTCATCCAATTGTACATGTAGGAACGATGAAAAATTCTTCTTGCCCCAACATGTGGGAAAACCTATTTATTATTTGATATTTCATTTCATGCTACACAAGAAATCAAATTTCATGGCGGCGTCCTCACTTGTTCATGGTTCTTAATGTATTACCCCAAGCGTGATTAGACCCCTTTACTTGTGGTCATTTTAAAAATTGAACAAATTGTTGAATTAATCCATTATTTGTGAACAACATTTTTCAACTATTTAGTAGGTATCAAATTTGTAGGTTTTTCTTACCATGTTTCAAAACAATTGATTTACCCTCCAAAGGGTATTCACCTTTCTATGTAGTACTCTAACCTATGATATAAGGATCATTGATGTGTTAATAATAATACCAAAGGTTAAAATGCCCTCTTTATACACATCAAAAATAGAATTTTATGCATCATGTGACAGACTAAAAGAATGTAAATTGTCAAACTTTTGAATGATTCAAACCAAAAAAAGATATAATGGTTGGCTGGAAAGTTGTAATAATTGAATACAAGGAAAGGTAATTTGCAAATGTTATGAATTTTATGAAAATTTGTTAGGTAATTTGAGGTTTAAGGTTTTTAATTGGTAATTATGTGAATCTAACAAACATAAATACTTATATACATAATAAATTTATTCTTAAAATCTTGCCTTGTTGGGATCAATGTATGGGTGAAATCATGGTTAGGTGGGTCAAAAGTGGCATTTAAAGGTCCAAATTTTACACTACTTAAAGTTTCACAATGTGACATTTAATGAAATATGTTATCCAATGTGCATTCCTATATGTTTATTGTTAAAATAATGATAAATATATGTAAACATGTGATTGGTCAAAAAGTCCATGCAAAAGCTTGGAATTGTGAATGTGAAATGTACTTTCAATGAGTAAAATGAGGTAATTTCTTGTAAATTATTATTAATAAAAAATATATATTGGGAAAGTTTCAATGTGTTTTACTTTTACACACCTCATTTGATGTGGGCATATTTTTTAATTTCAATTTTGACACTATTATATGTCATGTCTTTTCACTCAACATGTAAATTTTATATGTGTGACAAATACAATGTCATTGTTTCAAAAGTCCATCATGAATCCATGTTTTTCTTAAAATTCATCCATAATTTTTAATATGATTCACATCAAAGTCTTTTGGAACATGGATTCATGTGAAATTTTGACAATATTAATGTGAAATGACTTTATATTTAAAGTTCATCTATGATAATAAAAAAATATGATTATGACAATCCAAACTATCCACCTATTTGTGGTTCCATTCATATGTATTCATTTTCCATCTCATGCATAAATTTTTATCATCTTTAAAGTCCTTCCACTTGGGGTGAAAATTTCAAACAATGAATGAAGTCATTGAAATAGACAACATGGTTACTTTTCCTAGTTTGAAGAGGAGACAAAATTCTTGCAAACATGAAAACAACTTCATGGGAAAAGAAAAGCTCCACAAAGATAAATTTAACAACCAAAGAAACTCTTTATGTGTACATTCAAAATGCATGAGAAGAAGCAAAATAATTTTGTGGCATACAAAATGCAAAGAACTTTTATGCACGCCTTTCATCAAAATGTAGAACTATGTGCTAAAAACAAATAGAATCAAGTTTTGTCCTATGGTTCAATCACAAAATTGAAACTTGCAAGCACAAATCAAATCAAGGGCACTACCACATGCACAATCTCCATTAAGGTTCTTGATTTTAGTTGAAAAAGTAGTTGTATGTTGTTTTTTTTCCATTTTTATAAGACCCGATCTAAAAATTGTCACTTTCACACACTATTTGCACATAATTGGCCAATTTGGCACATTGTTACAAGGTTTTTATGGATATCATTAAATGTGCATGACTATCACATGTTTTAATGAAATAATGCACACACATGTTATGATGGTAAAAGGCCATCTACATGTGTTCATGATGTATTTTAATTATTGTATTTTGTTATTTTTTTAGCAGTTTCATTACTCTACGAAATTCATATGAAAAATACATGTTGAAGGATTTCAAATTAGAAGTTTTTTGGCAAATCAAGTGGTTTCAAGAATGTCCATCTAACTTGTGGAAGTAAAAAATTGGAATATATGTCCCAAAAAATGAAAAAATGAAAAACTCTTCATCAACAAAAAGTTCTAACATCAATCATGGTTGGAGGTAAAACAATCCCATAATTGGAGAATGCAAATAAAATATGTATTTCCATATTTTTCCTATAAAATTTTGCAAGTAAACATCTTTTAATTTATATATAAATAATTAAAATTAAAATTTGATATGAGGGTTTTTAAAGATCAAAAAATTGAAATGGACAACCAATAAGTTATAACAATTTAGAAACTTTTCAACCATCACATATTTTGTTCCCATGCATAGGTCCTAGATAAATCAAATGTTCGAAATAATTAACAAGGAGTATGGTCTTCATTCACCAAGGCACAACAACATTATTATGAGTATAGATGATTCAAAGTCACATCCATCATGGGGATGGAGCACCCTTCATGAACCCTAACTATAATGTTGAACTTGGGTGGGACCCATGTATAACCCTAATCTAAACCCAAGTCCTATTCCTAGCATTGAATATACCCAACCATTGAAATTTTGAGAAGGATGGATAATTAGGATGGGCATGCTTGGTGTTTTTTGAATTCATGCATATCATGTTTCACAACACATATGGTATCATGTTCAGGGATCATGTTTAGTCATTAGTCTTTGACATATTAATGACTTGTGCCACAAGATGTCATTACGTGTTTTAACAAATTCATTAGGAATTTGCCACCATGAAAAAATTTAACACTTTATATCACCCATTAATAAAATCCACATCGCATTGTAAATATTGCAAAGTTTCACATGTTTAATTTAAAGTGTGCAAAAACTACAAAAGGTTAAGCAAAACAATCCAAATAGGGCTTACAATTTCTTAAATATCATGACCATTTAATCTTTTTACATTTTTTCATATTCCATAGTTTATTTTGTAAAGAACTAATGAAATAAAAAAATGAAAAAAAACCCAATTAAAATTAGTAAAAAATATTTTCTTGATAGATGAATCCAAAATAACATGGCTGAGTTTAAGTGTAACCAATTACTTAATATTTCATATTTAAAAAAAGAAGAAGTTGATGTTGAAAATTTTGAATTTAATTATACAAAAATATTCATAATAAATCATCAAAATATGTGAATAAATTTGAAATCAATCTAACGAATTAAAAATATCCATAAGCACTTAGAATATTTGTAATTAAAAAAAATTCAACCTTAGCATAATAATATAAAAATTTAAATTAAAAAAAATCTGAAATTTTTTTGAGGATATTTCAAATGAAAGCAATCATTTTTATATAATCAAGTGGTGAGTGCCAATTATTTTACCATGGACTTACCTTGATGAAATGCTTTACCCA
>Ga0209208_10006505_pt1 | contig 16098 bp, 15 predicted proteins | sample S1TSphfallax_3_FD_187694 | JGI IMG/M metagenome (GOLD analysis project Ga0209208, IMG submission 187694) | Host-associated microbial communities from peat moss isolated from Minnesota, USA - S1T2_Fd - Sphagnum fallax MG (SPAdes) (version 2) | ecosystem: Host-associated > Plants > Peat moss >...
AACCTTGGTTTCCTCAATGATGACTTCTGAACCCAATGCACCCTTACTTCATCATCCCACAAAAGTGATAATTCCCACCCCAAACCTTTATGTATGGGACTTGTCAAACATATGAACCTAGAAATTATCATACTCTCCAAAACTTTGGTTTTAGGTCAAGGAAAAACATAACTTTGCTCTATTCTACAACTTCACAAAAGGCTATACCTATGCAACAAAAAAGAAAAAATGGATACAACCTCACTTGTAGCAAACAGTCAACCAAAAAAACATGAACCTCACAAAGAAAAAAATGGTACTTAGCTTTTATATGTTGTGCTTTGCCAAGAATGCTACTCCCCTTAAATATTCTTTCCATCTCCTTATAGATCCATCCTTCTTCTTGCATTTCCTCCACACGATGCCTCCACACATAGAATCTACAAAAAGCTTATCAGCTAATAGACATATTGAACAACAAATTAGGTATAGAAGAATTAGAGTAATGTCAATGCCATTATTGGCTACCATTGGTTTCCTTCTTCAAAAACAAATTGCCAAAAAGGTGATAATCACATCACCATGCAACAAAACACTAAAAAGGTAAAACCCTAACTACGTCCTATAACCCACAAGACATGCCTTTAGTTCACATATGTAACCACTCCCATCTTGGTTTCACTACAACCTTGTAGCTTCCATCAGATCACGTTCTAGGATAAAACAATTGAAGATCTTTTTGCATGGTCATTGTCATTGATCTTCATCAAATCCCTTGATGATGCAAATGCATCCTCCTTCATCAGACTCAACCACTTCCTTCTCATCAACATACCATACAAATAGATATGGTCATTCCCAACTTGTGTCAAAAACCTTATTTTTTCCTAGCATCCTCAACTTCACCATGTCCCAGAACAAAACTAAGAAACATATGTTTTTCTTTTCTTAGATCATAAGTCTTTTTTTGCTTTTGTTGTGCCTTTTTCACATTCCCAAGAATGTTTTTGTGCACGCCAACAATCAACTCCATTTTAACAATCACTTGTTTTATCATCTTTTCCACCCCAGCCTCATCATCAATCTCCTATGTCAACATGCTTAGATAATTGTCCACCTTCAACCTAAACATTTGTCTAGTTAAGATCATAAAAGGTGAAAACTTGGTGTTGGCCTACATTCCACATTTGTATCCAAACAACATTCATTGTAATTGTGAGTCCCATTTGTTTTCATATTCTTGAATCCAAATAACACAATAATGTCATGTTTGATGGTTTTAATTGTTTGTTCTGCCATCATGTTACAATTCGACCATTGAAGTGTTGTGAACCGGTGTTGTATCCCATAAACCTTGCATGTATTGCCAAATTCACCACCCCATTCTTTACCATTGTTAGTCAACAAAAATCTTGGAACACAATATTGACATGTAATTTCTTCCTAGGTAAACTAGGAAGAAATGTAAACTATAGTGGTTCATTTGAGACAAATGTGAGACTTTAACATGTTTTTATATATTATATGTATGGATATGGTTATATATTCTAAGATTTCATTAGTATTACCTTGACTACTATAATTTCACTCACTTATGAAGCCTTTTAAAACTAGGTGAAAACACATATTGAAAAATATTGTTGTTAATTGGTATGGTGAAACCACTTTGGAAATCTTTAAAAAAAAACCCATAAAATCTAGAAGAATAAAATCCCACTTAGATATTTCAATTATTTACCCATTGGACATAAAATTTTTGACAGACACAAAAAAATTCATTTCAAAAGGACTTTATAAAATAAGGTTCAATTTTGACCCTTCAAAAGTTCATAACTACCATTTGGTTAAGGTTTCACAAAAGACGATTTCACAATTAACTATATGATTTCATTTTTCAACCTATTTTTAATCCCTATAAACAATTGGAGTGAAATTCAATAAGAAATTTTGAATTTCTTATAATCTAGCCAATTGAATAGTCCATTTTTTTTTTCCAAAAGTTCATTATTGATAATGAATGCATTATTTTCAAAAAATAATTGTGCAAATGTCTTCATAATCGAGTTGTTTATTTAGAATGATTTATCATTTAATGTATTTAAAGTTAAAGCATTCAAACACAAACACCCTATAAAAATTGTCATTGTGACACCAAAAGTGAACCACTATAGGTTGCATTCACCTTCCTCCACAAAAGTTGCAATAGTTGTTGCAATATGATTAAGGACCACCTGGTTTCACACCATTTTGAATAATGGTTGATGGCAACTAGTATGTATTTATTGCCAAATTTAGTTTTAGGAAATGGACCAGTTGTGTCCAAAACAATGCGATAAAATAGATCATGGATGGGCATGTTCTTAAATTCTTTAGTGTTTAGACCTAATTCATCCTGTACTTTTCACTAGCTAACATTGGTAACATGTTCTAATTACTTTACTAACCTCCTTAGTGTGATTGTGCCAATAATACCTTTTGCAAATCTCAACCAATGCGTTTCTCACTAAAGTGGCCCAACTTAGTATGTATGTCTTCAATGATTTGATTTCTTTCTTTTGGTTTGGGCATGATGAGTCCTTTGAAGAACAACACATCATCGGGGTAGATGCACAAATGAGTGGTTCACTTTTGTGACATTTTTTGGTTTTTACAATATGCATATTGTTTTTATTGTCTCCTAACAAGACATAATGTCAAATTTTCCAATTGGGACTTGGTTTGAAATTATCAACTTGATTATGAAAACATATGTACAATCATTTTTTTAAAACAATTCACTTTTACCTATGGACTTTTGAAATTAAAAAAATAGGGATTGGTATGTTGACTGAAGGTTTATAAAATGGTGATATTAACATAAAAATCCAATCCAAATGATTTGGAGTGACTAAGTATATCAAATTTTATTATTTAAAGAACTCATATTTGAAAACTTTAACCATTTCAAAGTATTGGACTTTTATGTTTTTAGAATTGGCCTTTATTTTCATAAGTCCTTAATTATTATATATTTTCTTTGATTTGAATTTTATTTTCGCCAAAGCCAAGGTTTTTGAGGTATCTAATGGGTTTCCATTAATATGATTTTATTTATTTTTTTGATACATGGACTTTGTGAGGATTTAACCAATATTATTAGATTAAAATTTGAATTAACATTATAACATGGACTTTGTGTGGCAATTTTTTTGTCCAAAAATGAGCCACTCATTAGTGCATACACCCCCATGCTAGTAGTAATTTAGTATCCTTTTCTTGATTCTATTTAATTCTTGTGACATACACTCATTACCCATTCTCTTTCCATTTAAAACAATGAGAGAGTTAACATCATTCTAGATGTCACTATGGTGTTCACTGTTTTGATTCTCATTGACATCCTCCTCTTCTATAGATCCATTTGAATCATCTCCCATGTCCACCATTTCATGAATTCATGGCCAACTCCAAATGCAAGTTAACTTTAGCAAACAATGACAAACTCTTTGAGGGCATTTGCAAGCATCACTTCTTAGATGGGTGAGCTTGAGCTATTTTCCACGTCCCTTAAATCTTTCTAGTTTTCTTCCAAACCTTTTTCCAAGCTTTGTTGTTTAGTTTCAACCACATAGATTTGTGGAATCTTAAATCCATATAATGTTCCATCATTTTGCCTTAGACTTTTCTGAATGCCCATTTCCTTAACCATCTTTGTGTCATGTATCTCATCCACAAAGTTTTCATCCTTTGTTGCTAGGCTAACATGGTTACAACTAAGTGCACCAACATTCTATGTTTAACACTTGTTTTGAGCACAATCTTGAAATCAAAATCCTGCAACATATATATCCATCTTCCTCGCCTCCCATATATGCATTTAACACAATTATTAACCACTTTAATGGTTTATGATTTATTCTCAATGTAAAATGGTTCTTGTAAATGCATTGCCTAAAATGCATAATCCCCTAAATGAATGCACTATAGCATTCTCCTTCCATTGGATGGAAATGTTAACAAAGGCTTTTGTTAACATATGCAACAACATGCTCCTTTTGCCCATCTTTCTGAGACAGAATTGCTCCAACCACCTGAATGGACCAATCTACATCTAGGATGAAACCCCTATTAAAATCTATCAAAAGAGTATTGGGGCTTCAACTAATGTTTTCTTCAGTGTATCAAAGGTTCTTTGGCAAATGGGGACCCACTTGGAAACTACATCCTTCTTTGTTAGTTCTATTTTGTAGTTTCTACTCTTTGATTATTATTCAAATGATAATCCCAATATTTCTCTAGGTGCTTCATTTCTAACCAAAGCTTCTAGTCCATGATCACTTACTTCCATCTCCTTGTTCTTTTCTTCTTAAAGAATTAGCCTAAACCAATTATCATTTGCAACTTCATATGAATTTTCCTTATTGTCATTTGTTGATTGAGAACCATGTTCAATTTTTTCATAGAACTAGAAAGGTCCAAACTAATGAGGTTTTTCCATATCTCCCCTCCTTTTAGGATCTTCATCCTAGATTTGTAATTCTTGGAACTTAGATCCCAAGTTACTATTCATTTTTAAAAACATATTGATCATGATCAACGACAACACTTGTACATTAGATTTCAGGCCATGGTGTATTTAGATGAGTTGGCATTCAATGTCAACAACCACTCCAATTTTAATGAAAAAATCCAATCCAAACTTAACACATCATACCCATCTATGTCAACAACTATGAAGTCCATCTTACATACCATTTTTCCAATTCGGAATGGAAGGTCATTGATCCTTCCCATTGCTTACGTTACCACTCTAAAAGTTATTTTTATAAGATTTTAAATTAGCAACCAAATGCATTATTCCCAATTCTCTAACCACATTAATAGCAATGATTAACATTGAAGCTCAAGTATCAACCAACCCCTATATAATGTGGTTATTCATCTCGACCAACAAATGTATGGTTTTATTGTGGTTTCGATTTATGTTGATTCTCCTTAGATTGGGAATAGTTGATCCAATTGTTGTAGCTTGATTTAACTATAATACCTCATCTCTTTTCTGTTTGGCCAACTTCAACAATCTTTCTAAATACTTCAACTCACTTGGTATAGTGAGGATGGTTCCATGGGGGTCAAAGATATCTTCCTTTTTATCAATTGGGAGATGATATTTGACCTCATGTTGTTGCTCTTATCAATCACGAGCTATATGTTGGCACCATCATTCCACTTCCAAGGTTTTCATTTTCAGAATTGGGTACTGCGTCAATGAACACATTCATAGGTATTTTCCTCTTGGGTACCTGGACATGAAAAAACAAATCATAGTTAAAACCATAGATCCTATTCAATTGGGCTAATGTTGCCTCCTCGTCATCCATAGGAACCTTTAAAATTTTTGTAAGAATAGTTCCATTCTTAGGGTTTTTCTTCCAGCACTTGTTTTCAATATGCCCCATCCCACCATAGAAATTATACCTTAAACTACAAATTACACCTTACACCAAAAATTCTTTGTTTTGTGTAGTCCTCCACACTTTTGGCAATTTGGTCGAAAGTTGGCATAGTTTGGACAATCATGGCTTGGTGATCTTTTGCCATATAAATTTGACAAGCATTGAAATTAGAAGATTCCCCTAACATAACTAATGGCTGTAATTCAGTCTACCTCTTGAAGAAATTGACCAAAAAGTTGCCCATCACCTTGATTTGCTTTTCAACCATCACATCTATTACATTCATAAACTCTTCTTATTCCTCCATGAATGGATCAAACAATGTTTCCCTTAGTTCTTCTAGAACTTTTTCCATTCCAAAGCAACAACCAACAAAGCTTCCATGTTGGCATAGTCTTGCACAACGCACAATTTTCTAATTTCTAGTCTCAATTTTGATAGAAATTCCCTTCTCTATTCCATTTCTTTAAATTTTCCCCTTTTATACAATTTCTCTAGTTTGTCATAGTATAGTTGCACCAAAGGTAGAATATAGGATGTCCAACTCTGATTTCCTCAACAATGAATTCCCAACTCAATGCACCCTTACTTCATCCCACAAAAGCGATAATTTCCATCCCAAACCTTTATGCATAGGACTTATCAAACATATGAACCTAGACATTGTCATCCTCTCCAAATCTCCGGTTTCAAGACAAGGAAAAACATAAAACATTACTAAATCTGATTTGTTCTACAATTTCATAGAAGGCTATACTTACGTAGCAGAAAAGAAAAATTGGATACAACCTCTCTTGCAGCAAACATAGTCAACCAGAAGAACATGAACCTCATAAAACAAAAAAATGGTACTTAGCTTTTCTAAGTTGTGGTTTGCCACGAGCATTGCTCCCCTTAAATCCTCTTTCCAATTCCTTTTCTCCATCCTTCTTCTTGCATTTTCTCCACACAACGCTTCCACACAGAGAATCCGCAGAAAGCTTATCAACTGACACACATACTCAACAACAAACCATATCTTATATATTAAAGCAACAGTGGTGTCTGTCTGTGTGGGCAGTGCCTGGAGTTCCATGTGGAGCTGGTATATATTAATTCAGTAAGTCTTTGTGTTTGTGACGAAGGTTTTGGGGGGTGGGGGAAAGGAGCAGCGGGCGAAAAATTGGGCGAGGTCTGTCTGTAATAGACCTCTCCCTCCCCCACCCCCCACGCTGGGCCCGGTCGGTCGAAATCCGGGAGTGCCGGGCTGGGTCAGGTTGAAATTTGAGAGTGCCGAGCCGGGTCTGTCTGTAACAGATCTCTCTCTCCCCCACCCCCACGCCGGGCCTGGTCGGCCTGAACGCCGGGCCTGGTCGGCCTGAACGCCGGGCCCCGTCACAGACAGACAAGGTGCATTATGCACCGGGTTCACACTAGTATAAAAGAATTTGAGTAATGTCAGTGCCACTGCTAGCCACCATCGCTTTCCTTCTTGCTTCAAGCACAAACCGCCCAAAAGGTGACAGTCAGATCATCGTACAACAAAGCACAAAAAAGTAAAACCCTAACTACGTCCTGCAACCCACAGGACATGCATTTAGGTCACAGAGGTATCCATCTGTAACGGTGCGTCACAACAAGGAGGTAGGAAAACATGATGGTAGGTCCGAAGGTCCGTAGAATCAGGGTTTCCTTGCGTCTCTTCGAGTACGTACGCGACGACGAAGCTCCAGGCGCGAGGCCAAGTGCGCAGCACAGAACAACAGCAGAAATACACAACTGAAATCGACGCTCGCGCGCGGCGCACCAATACGGAGAGAGGGGTAAGAACTAAGAACCATCGCCCTCATACTTGCTGTGGGGGGGTTTTTTTTTCCCCTCTGAAGTTTTTGATTTTACAAATTTCAAAGCAGCAGCAGCATCTTGCATATTTTGTGAAGTCTTTGGATTGTGGGTTTCTGGAACGAGCGAGCTGTTCTTCAGCACAAACTGAACTGCCGGTGGTTAGACTGCAGGATCCATCAAGTGAAGGAGAGACATCTAACCCTATCGAGGAAGTGTGGATTGCCCGGTTGATTACAGCAGCAGTGGAAAGCATGACCATGAGAGAGAGAGAGAGAGACACACACACACACAGAGAAACAGACAGACGGACAGACAGATAGAGAGACAACAAAAAGATGGAGTGAGGAGAGAAATGCCATCAGCATGGGCAGAGTTGCCACCAAAGATGGTCGCAGATGAGCATGGAGGAGGAGGCAGGAGAACAATAGCAGACGGAGCCACAGTGACAGCGGATCATCATCATCCTCCAACCAGAGCATCAACATCATCATGATCATCATATGTTCCTCTGCATCTAAGGAATCGGCCACATGATGCTGCAGCAACAGCAGGGCCGCCAGCACCTGCACCTATTGCTGCCAAAGTCTGGAGCCTTCAGGAGAAGCATGCTTATGTTATTTTCTTTCTGATAAAGGTGACCTTGTAACTGAAATGCACATACTTAGCAATATCTCATTTGTTTAGTTGCTTCCTTGCTAAAGATGGATCACACATCTTTTGTAGGACATTCAGAATTGCAGTAATGGTTTCTGCTCTTGTGCACCTGCAAAGTCACTAGGTCTTTGGAGATCTGGTTTACCTCATATGGTCAGAGTTATCATGTTTTTCAGATGGAAAATATTATGTGCAGGGCTTTCAAAGGTTATACTGTGAATTTCCATCTCCACCAATATGGGTAGAAAATTTCAGAAAGCAGGGGGTCACATGCATTCAGAGGGCCTGAAGCAAAGTCAGCAAACAGAAGACTCTGTCTCAGAAATTACCAGTTACCCAGCTCAGATACCCTCTACCTCCAATTTGTCTCCTGATGCTGCAACAAGCTTTCTACAGCAAGTGTTGGAATATGATCAACAGATTTCACGACATGTCTATCAGCAGTGCCTGGGTAGTTTCTCATACCCATTTGTGCGTTTTTGCGAGGTTTCAGGTGATGGATTGTTTTGGATCCCAGCCACTGCTTTGATTTGGTTGTTCCCAACAGCTCTTACTCCTGAAACCCGTGCTTTTGTTTTCAATCTTTTTATCGCATTCATAATTGATCTCATAGTGGTTGGAGCCATCAAGGGGACAGTGAAGCGCAGTCGTCCTGTGCACAACAAGGGTCATGTTGTCATTGTTGCTATGGACCACTGGTCATTCCCCAGTGGCCATTCAACAAGAGTGGTGATGATTGCCACACTGTGTTGGCTAAATATTGGCTTGTGGAAAGATGAGTTCGAGCAAGTATGGTTACCTCATCTTCTGAAACCACTCAGACATTCCAGATTGCCAGCATTGCACAAGTTCCCACTCATGATAGATGAAGATTATGATGGAGTATGGACATTTGCTTTGATGATTTTGAGTACCTGGGCATTAGCCACAGCCATATCCCGCATTGTACTGGGTAGGCATTATGTTCTTGATGTAGCTGCAGGGGTGATACTTGGCTATCTAGAAGGTGTTTTTCTCCATTTCATGCTATTTGTTCCCATAGAAGTTTCAGAGTCACTACACCACTGGGTTGTTTCCAAGTGCTACCACCCACAGAAGAAATGACAGTTGCATCAGAGTTGATGATTCAACCTCCTCTTGCCAGAGAGAGAAACATTCCAATTGTGTTCCTAGTGTTTATCATGTGTTGTAGTAGTAGCAGGCTAAAAAGTAGTGTTCTGATGCTATCAGAAGCTGTCCTGATCAAATGGTTTGTGGAGAAATTAAGAAACTTTGAAACAGCCAAAGAGGATTCTGCCAAAATATATGAAGTCTTTGATGTAGAGAAAAATGATGTTACTCTAATTGATTGCATGAAATTCCAACAGGTAAGAAGCTTGGCACCTTGAGGAACAACTATTTGATGGTTTCTCAGGAATCCAGCAATTTACAAAATTCAGCTTGGTTTGTTTTATTTCAATTGACAAAAAGAATGCATAAAAAATTGGCTACTGGTAAACTATACGAAGTCTGCTATGAGTGTTGAAAGAATCTCACAAACCTTGTTGGGACTCCCTGAGATTGAATATCATCAATGTCACAATCCATATCTCTGGTTTTCTCTTGTGCAATGCATTGTGAGTTGTTCTTCATGTTTGAGCCGCGCCTTCTAATATCACCTCTGGTGTAATCCTTCTAAAGATTTCCTTTTGGATGCACTAGATTGTGAGTGTTACAACCTGACTGTAATATAGCTTTTTGAACAACAGTATATTTAAGCCAATGAAACCTATCTCTCAAATCAGATGGTATAAATTTGTGTGACTGCAATTCATACTGGTAGAACTAATTTAATCTTCATGTGGCAGCCTCAAACTTGATGAAATCAAAATTGTTTTCCAAGATTAAGAACGTGGGAAGCCTGGCTTTGGTAGAATTCTGTACCCTGGATAAAATGGAGAGATCGACCTCAGTTCCTGGAGACCCTGGAGATAGCTGTTGTTGTGTCTCCTTCATCTCCAAAGCAGTTGGACTACGTGCTTGTTTGCAAAAGCAAGACACCGAATAGATGTAGTTCAATGATGATACAACAGCCAGGCTAGATAAATCCTTCAATTTCTCATGTAAAGATGCTGAGATGTGCAACCACCAGTATCAATCTCATTCAAGGGGCTCCTGATCACTAGTGACGTCAATTGTTCTCCATTGGGTTATCTCCAGATCGATGGAGATTCATGCTTTCAGGCTCATGCCCACTCCAATTTGGGTTTTTCCCATAAGTTCTTTAAGTTGATTTCAGTGAAAACACCAAACAGGATTTGCATATTAGGTGTGTACTGAAGCAAGCCTGCTGTCAGGCCAGGACTATTTATCCACCACTTAAAACTGTTGATTGATTGTCGCAGTTATATGATCCCCCAAACTATGCAGAGCCACATTGCTGATCAATCTGATGACAAAAATGTAGGGGGCAACCTGTAATTCAGGTGAAAGGACATTGGTGAGGTAGGTGTCAACACATCTTCCAGCAATTGGGCCATATAAAACAGCAGTTGATCAGCTTTCATTCTGATAGTCAATCCCTGTGCAGAAATCACCGAGAAGAATGTTAAGCAAAAGATTACATTTTAAAACTGCTCACATCACTTGAGATACTGCTTCCTAGTTTGCTGAAAGATTTTTATGTTTTTATCTGTTCATGTACTGGCAAAGTCTGCAGGAGTAGCAAAGTATTCTCCAAAATTTCCACACAAATCTTTTTGAAGATTCAGAATAATTTGGAGAATACTAAGCTGCTATTTATGTCAAGTTTTTGCTGCAATGCTCCACCTGAACATAGTAAAGAATGAACACCTTTTCCTCCCACATGTCTATTGGGCAGCTTAATATTGGAGAGATTTACCAGCTTTGGTGCTTATGGCACACTTTGTGTGTGAATCAAGCAGTGTTATCCCACAAATGGACATGCAACTGGAGCCAATACCCAATGAGAGTTCAACTTCAGGATGAGATTGGGTGCCACAAACTTTTGCAGAGATGTTCGCAATTTCATTCACGCACACCAAAAAGGGAGTTGCTGAGGATCAAAACATTACAAATTTCTGCTGTATGATCTCCCATATAACGGCATTGTTGTTGACCATATTGCTCTAATGTAGATCATCACAATATTCAAGAGGTTCCTTAGAGCTCTCATTCACAGGGGTCTACATAAATGAGAAGTAAAACCCAGGTTTCATACAGTTAATTTTGCATCCTTTCTTCCCCCAGGTGCAGAAGCTTGTGCAGTGGCTGTCAATCCCTGGACAGCTAAGTCACTGAGCAATGTTATAGCAGTGATCTGCATGTGAAAATCCACATAGGATTTGTTAGAAATATTCTAGAGAGAGCATCTAGAACCCAAGAAAATCTTAGCACAGGATTAGGAGGAGGTAACAATTGTTTCAAGATACAGTCCATGCTTCAGCATTCAACTTTTTGCTGAGCCTGTTTTCATCCAGCTCTCTAACCTAGGTGGTGCTCAACTTTTTGCTCCTCACCCTTGTGACCAAACAAGTTCCATGTGTTACCAGACTAATGCCATGTTTTGAAGTGATCAAGAGACTTATAAGAAGAGGGGGAAGATCCCTTGTCATAAGAAACCTGACTGGAAACATATGATAGAGCCCTTAAAAGATCTGACAAGGATGGACTTGGGTTGACAAAAAGACCCAGAAACCTAAACAGTAGACACACAGAAATACACATGAGGTGTTGATTGCCTTCACCTTGTGTGATAGACTTTGAAAAGCATCTGAAGAGAGAGTACCTGGTTGTTGGAAGTGGTATACACGAGTTCATGCTTGCTGCATCCGTCCACCAAGCTGGCAGGTGTGACTCCAAATGTGTGCTCTATTCGAATTGTGGCCATAGATTTTCAGACAATACTCTTGGGACCCAAGCATGAAAGTGAAAGAACATGCCCTGGACAGAAGCCCTTCATCAGCAAATCCCTTGGCACTTTTGCAAGATCTGGAAAATTAGCTGGGTTTTGCCTTATTATGTATGGAGGAAGAGCACCAGCAACAGCAGGTTCCCTACACTGAGCCATTTTGCTTCAGGTAGCGTTGCTTGTTCCAGGCACAACATCAAGAAATGCAGTGACAGACTGCAGTACTTTGAGAAGGAGACACAGAAATAGACCCTTGGGGGTGCCTTTCAAGAAGCTTCAGAGATTCAGAATGGTGGCTGATGATGCTCCATAGATGGGGTCATCATGCAAACTATCATCTCACAGTGATGCAGTCAAATGCATCTGGTGAACATTGGAAAATTCCCAGAAGATGGATCTCACAAAAGACAATGGGTCCGTTTCTCCTCCAACTTTGCAGGGAGCATTGCACCCCATATACAAGGGATGCTTCTAAGCATTACCTAGCTAGGAAAAATGACGAGAGAAACCAGAGAGAGGGAGAGATTCGGCTGAGAGACAACATCGAGACAGAGCGGTTGCAGTTGTTGTTCAGAAGTCTATGTCTTGTCAAGAATTGTGCGACTCCTAGGGGTAAAGGTCAGGATACCAGAGAGAGAGGGCTAAGATAACGGATGGTACAATTTCGCCAATGGACATTGTACAGCGAGATACAGAGTAGTATTCTTGGAGATGTTTGGCAAAGACTTCCCGAAGCTGAATCTGGTTAGGGAAGCAGAAGCAAATGAGAGGGAAGATCAAAAGATGAGACAAAACGAAGGAGAGTAATGCAATATTGACAACATTCTAGAGGCAAGAGGAGATATCAAAGAGAACAATAGCGTTATTGCTCCCACTAGACAACAAGACTACCGTCCTGCTGCGTCAGATCTGAGAAACAATAGAGTAGCAGAGTGAGACGACGGAGCGGGACCACATCGGTACACGCTGTGGAATGCAAATGTTTATAGATAGAGTCCGGCAAAGCCTGATGCTTCTGGATGACAAGAATGCAGTCCTGTTTCAAGGCCTTGATCTAAGCACAATGCAAAGAAGGTGATAGCAATTTTGGCCGACAGAAAAAGTGGGATTGTCCGTGCCTGGTGTTCAGAAGATGATCGAGAGATTGAAGCATCTTTCTCGGTTTTGGCAAAGAATTACGCACTGGATTTGCAACGCACATTTGAAATCGGGCAGGTCGTCTTGTCCTGGTAGCTCCAAAGCTTACCGAAAGCGCAAAGCGAGAAGGAAGGAAGGCGCTGCTGCTATTCTTGTATCAGAATGGAAAGTGGAATGCAATCTGTCAAATAGTTAAGACCACGGCGATATTATTGCCAAGTCTTGGAGAAACTTCTAGTGCGTCAGAATTGCTACGTCTTACACTTGGAAAGAATTGAATCTTCGTCCTCGTCCTGTTTCCTACATCGTATCCAACAAAAGCTAAGCCATTCCCGCTGCATTGTGATGCTGGTAAACCTGGGAAGAACTAGGAGCTTCGTGTACAAGTCTTGTTATTTAAGATGTGAAGGAAAAAACACATGCGATCTTGATCTTTCCTGTCTTCTTCTTCTTCTTGTGAGAAGAGGAAGTCCAAAATTGGCAGTCCGTCGTCCCAAGGAAGCTTTTTTTCTACAATCGAAGAGTTGCTGCGCAGGCTTGTGATTGTAGAGAGAACGAACCATACTTCCTCCGTTGTCGCACCCGTTGGCTCCTAGACTAAGTCCGACAGAAAGCACACACTCAAGGTGGGAATACGACGATGACGCACTCCATAGTTAGTACTGCAGCAACTTACAACGACTGGAAAGCTTGAAAGCAGAGCCATCACACATCACAGGAAAACAAAAACAAAAAAAAAAGGCCGAGAGAAAAACGACATAATGGCCACAGCGGCCCCGTCATCAACAAATACTCCAACGACACGAAATCTGTCTGACACTCTCTACAGGGTGCCTGGACTTTCCCATCCCCCAAGAAACACGCCAAAGTTCAAACTGCCCCCAAAATCAACTACCAAGCCCTTCTCCTGCTTTCCTCCCATTGGGGCCTCGCCTCCTTCCAAACAACACAGCTCTGGAGTCTGGAGGAAACTAAATAAAAATATAAAAGAATAAGTAATGACCTCTGGTCAAGACTAAATTCGGTCACCATCTTTTTGGAATACAACAGCAGACAAAACTCACAAGTTATTGGCAGTACCATCAAGTCAGGCCCACCCTCAGCACTATGTCCCAAGGGGATAGAAGAAGTTTGCCAAGCAGGGCAGCCCCTTCACACGAGGTGAGCCTCATGTTGGCACCATCACGGTGGGGCATCGTGGTGGCATGGGAGGCTTCAGCCACAAAGGTGGGCTAAGGTTCGACTCCTTAGTCCACAGTGTGGACCAGGCCGTGGGCATTTGGGTTCGAGATGACAGGCAGGGGCTTGTCCTGGAGTCAACATAAGGTTGGAAGGTTGGCTACTGGGGACAATTTAGGGTTGTCCTAGGGTGGCACTAGGTGCTGCCCATCAAAATCCTTTTGGGGGCAATCTTGAGGTTGTCCTTGGGTGGCTTTAGGAGTCATCCTATTTCTTTCTTTCCCTAGGGACATCATAACTGTTGTCATGAAGACAACTTGGAGTTGTCCTGGGGCATCCAACTGTGTTGTCCCCTGGGAACCCCAAAATGCCTTTGGCATTCTCAAGTGCTCTCCCAAATGAGGTTGAGAGACTAACATTAGACTAAGTCCTAGTCACATAATGAGTTTAAACCGTTAACAAGTCAAGTCCCAGGAGATCAAGAAGCTTGATGCTAACCTTGTGTATGTTGCATGCATGGGTAGTTAAAGTTAAAGCATGTCTGGAGTGCACTTTAAATGAGGTTGAGAGACTCACAATAGACTAAAGTCCTAGTCTCATAATGAGTTTAAACCGTTAATAATAAGTCAAGTCCAAGGAGATTGAGAAGCTTGATGCTGACCTTGTCTATGTGGCATGCATAGGTAGTTACAAGTTAAAGACAAGAAGTAGTGCGAAGAGCTCAATGAACGTCGGGGCACAAAGGACAAGCGAGAAAGGCTTCAACAACCTCACTAACCACCATGCTGGGTGGTAGTGCAAATTGCCAATTGCCTAGCTGGGTGTTCATGAAGCTGATTTTAGTGAACTGCTAATATCCCTTTGGGACGTAGTGGCAAAGCAGGCTCACATGGCTTTTACTTGCTCACCACTGAGTTTGAACACCAGACCTTTGTGCTATCAAATCAAGGCTTTATCATCAAGCCATCACCGTTGGGGGGCCATTTTTTAGTATTGTCATCATCAAGAATTTGAGGGAAACAAAGCCATGCCCTAATCAAGCAAATAGTGTCCATAATGCTACACCCACAGCAAAAGCCTCACAAAGAGATTATTGTCGTGGCTCAGCAATTACTGGGGACAAGGCTAAGGATTAGGTAGCCAGGGAGAGGCTCCTAGTTAGGGAGAATAGTAATTGAAAATAGCCCAAGCACGGAACTACATATGCATGCCTTGAGGCCCTTAATTGACATAACTGCTTTACATCCATAACCTGCTGAACAGGTAATGTGGATGATTTTTCATCCATACACAAAGGATATGGATCATCTTTTCATCCACACATAGAATAAGATACAAGCAGCTTAATATGTGAAGTGAGAGGAGGCGTGGATGTCAATAAGGAAGCGATATGTTAACAAATCAGCCCCAAAGCTGGTCATGGATATACAACCAGCAAGAGAATGCAGGCCTCTTGCTGGTTGCTAGAAGTAGCCATCCCTAATGCGAATCATAATGCCTACATTTCATCCACACAAACAGTAGTTATGGCATTTAATCCAAACAGGAAGGGGTTACATAATTGCTGAGCCAAAGAGAGCTGAGGGTGGTACCTTGTCCGAACATCTGTAGCTAATGAAATGAAGGTTACTTCAATGAAGGTTGAAGTAACATCACTTGTGACCTTAAAGGTTGCAAAATTCACCACAAATCACCATGATCACAAAAAATTCTAAAATATATATATACAATGTGTTCCAATTTGGAGAGAAAAGCCGGACCATTTATGATGGATATTATTGAATGAAATGGTCCTTCAAAATGTTTAGAATAGTAATAACAAGCAACTCCTTATGTAATGGCTCTTCACAGAACTTTGAATAACATTAACAAGCAACTCATCACATAATGTCTGTGCCCAAAGCTTGGAATAACAGTAAATAAATGGCTCATCACATAATCACCCTGCACAGCAGATTCAAACAAGACAAGGAGAGATAA
>Ga0209208_10006506_pt1 | contig 16094 bp, 6 predicted proteins | sample S1TSphfallax_3_FD_187694 | JGI IMG/M metagenome (GOLD analysis project Ga0209208, IMG submission 187694) | Host-associated microbial communities from peat moss isolated from Minnesota, USA - S1T2_Fd - Sphagnum fallax MG (SPAdes) (version 2) | ecosystem: Host-associated > Plants > Peat moss >...
TTGGGGGAAGGAAAACAAACACCAAAGTTCTTGGTGTACAACAAAACATTGGTCTGGTATTAGTATTTAGCAAGTAGCAAGGATGTTGGGAATTTATGAAGTAGGGGTAGGGGGTTAGCGAAAGGCTCAATAGAGAAAGAGCAATATTCAAGCCGTAAGAATGTAGGATTGATTCGAATCAGCTTAATGATTAAATAGACAATGTGATAGTGTGCCAATGATAGCAGGAATTTCGTAAGGACTGAAACATTTATTTAGATCATGAGTAAGTTCGACAAGGAGCTGTAGGTACATGTTAAGTCCTGGCCTATGCCATAGTTCATAACTGTAGGAAGTCTAGAATGCGTCGAATGGTACGAACTAGGTAATCCGCCTTGTTATTAATAGGTAGTCGACGAATCAGGCCACGCAACCAACGATAGTGTCCAATGCCGGGAATTGAAGACCAAGCGAAGATAGAAGTGTTTTCAGTTTCATAACAACCTTCACAGACAGTTTTGGGTTCGTCACCGGAAGCAGGGTCGACTTGTAACAAGATCACTAGGGTGCGGGAGTTTGGCGAAATACGATAATATCATGTTCGAGGGGGTTCAACTTCAAGACGAACGCGCACCTCTTGAGGTTCGAGTTCTTCGTCACGAGGATGCTGTGTTAGGGTCAAATCTAAAGATGATTCCAAAGGCGGTTCTTCATTCGCTTGTGCAGCTTGGGGCCCGTAAGAGGTGACTGTGCGCGACGCCATATTTGCAAGGAAAAAAGGAAAGATCTTCAACAAAGTCAAATTGATAATGAAGGTGGGGGGGACTTGTGACATCAAGTTATGCGATCGTGATTTATAGGCCAAGGAAAGGAAGGGAATGGGTAAAGAATGGCCTAGGACCATGATAAAGTGAAACCTTAATGTCAAAGGATAAAAAGTGAAGGTTTAAGTAAAGTTGCTTGGGGGGAAAATGGGAATAGGTAGAAAGGAACCTTCTCATTCTCCGTCCATTGGCCACCAAGCAAAAGAACCTTCTCCTTCTCCTTCCATTGGCCACCAAGCAAAAGAACCTTCTCCTTCTCCTTCCATTGGTCACCAAGCAAAAGAACCTTCTCCTTCTCCTTCCATTGGTCACCAAGCAAAAGAACCTTCTCCTTCTCCTTCCATTGGTCACCAAGCTTTGGGTCTACCTTCACCTTCCTTCTCCTTCTCTTTAAAAGGCGAACTTGAATGATTGGGGCTTCCTTTTTTTTCCCACCGGAGATAATTTCTAATTCAATTTGGAGAAGTTCTAGTTCTTACAAACTTCTTAAGGAGGAAAAGGATGATCAGCCTTGGTAGTTGGGGAGAAGAAAGAAAGTAAAATGAAAATCTTATAATAGTTTTGAAGGAATGGAGGTGAGTAGGGATAGTATTGGAAGGTTGGAACCTTAGAGAAAGTTCATAAACCCTCTCGGGTTTTGTAGCATAACTTCTTAGTTATTTAGTTGCAGATCTTGAGATTTGGTAGGAAGGTGCACCTAGTAGTTAGCTTTCCAAAGAGCTAAAATAAGCCAGATTTGAACAATCTGTGTGTTAAAAACAATTTTCCAAGTGACTGGTGGTATGTAGTCAAGTTGGACCGATTGCCTTTACAAAACCCTCTCGGGTTTTGTAGCATAACTTCTTAGTTATTTAGCTGCAGATCTTGAGATTTGGTAGGAAGGTGCGCCTAGTAGTTAGTTTTCCAAAGAGCTAAGGCGAGCTGGATTTAAACAACCTATGTGTTAGAAACAATATTTCAAACGATTGTTGGTTGTAGCAAAGTTTAAGAAGGTGTTGAGTCCATAAAAGTTTGTTCAAAAAGATGAAAATTTAATATAAGGTTCTAGGATTTGGAATGTGTGAATCTAAAAAATATATCCTTCAATGTTAAGTTGTGAATGATGCATAGGAGGCAAAGTACTTAATCTCAACTACGAACGCACTCCAACATCTAGAAGTACATTCGCACTCGTCTTCCACCGGTAGCATTTGTGCTTTCAAGCATAGTCACCTTGTAGAACCGAAAGTAGAGGGACAAAAGTTGCCTCACATGCATGGCCACTAAGAAAATGTGTGATGAAGATTCATACAATTGTGATAGATTGGCAAATATGTATATACAGAACTTGGTTTTATTATAATCAGTAGATTTTAGTAAAATTTCACTTTAATAGTGGGATTACAAATCAAGTGATGTAATTGGTTGTAAGATTCCATATTTTTTGACTTTGTTTAGATGCTTCATATGCAATTAGGCTTATTTTTTTAACCTTCCCCTTTCTTTTGGTTACACTTGGACCAAAATGGTAGTTGGTGCTTGAAATGTCCTAGTACTATCCATGTTTTCCTTCGAAGTTGTTACACACTAACATGCAATCAATATTAAATGTGCAGGACGTCAAATGTGCACACTAGCAACACTTGTAGAAGCATGAACTAGTAAAAAATGAAGTTTTTATTTAGGCTAAGTTTATAAAGTAGAATTATCCTCAGTTTTAGAAGCATAGGTTGTTCAAAACCGAACATGAAAAAAATCACCAATAATTATAACTTACTAGTCCTTTTATATGCATTTTATGTGGTGTTTAGAAAGTGAGGAACCAAACATGATCCTCATTAATTTGTTACTTTAATTTCATTGGGGAAAACAAAATGGGTGGGTGGGTTGTAGTTAAGGTTTTTTTCTTCAATTTTGTTGTTTCTAAAGTTTGGCAAAATTTTCAAAAAAATTAATAATTTTTTTTTTTCGATTTTTTTTATTTCCAAGTTTTTTCTTTGTAGTGACAAAAGTTTTTTGAAAAAACCCTTATGATTTATTGACATGTGTCATTACCTAAGTTAGGTTAAAAACCTAGCCTAGGTAGGTAAAGGCCATGTAATCAACCTAGGCACCTATTTTAAGAATTATGTAAGAAAAAATTTGATCAACATACCATTGTTGACCACACACATCACCACTCATGAAGTTTGATCTCTTGACCTTGGAATGGAGGCAAACACCTTTACCATCAAGCCACCCCACTTGTTGTGGTGATATGTTACATTAGATTCTATTTATCAAATACTTCATTTTAAACATTACAAAAACATAAACTTTGAAAATTCATATCATATTGAGATTTTGTTCAAATGAAGTGATTCGAGTTTATTTTTAAACAATTTTAATAATGTACATAATTATATTTATTTCCTTTTGAAAATTTAAAATCATTTGAGCAAAAATAAAGTTGAATATCATTATTCAATAACATTTCAATGATCATTTTTTTGAAAAAAAAATAAATTTAATAAATGGATTTTTTTTTGTTAATATAATAATACTACCTATGTTAAGTTACTTTCAATTATTATTTGACTATTTTTCATTAATTTAAATTATTTCACCTTACATTATTTACGGTTATTTACGACAATTTTCAATATTTTTGATTATTTATGGCTATTTCACCCTATATACTTTTAGTTATTTTAAATTACTTTTAGCTGTTTTAGCTTATTTCACCTTATGTTATTAGTGGCAATTCTAGGTTATTATAAGATGTTTCACCTTAAGTTACTTTTGTTTATTATAAATTATTTCACCTTAAATTATTTTTGGCAATCCTAAATAATTCTAATATATGGCTATTGGTTGTTCTTTTATTAGTGCTATTAGTAGTTATTAATGGCTATTGATACCTACTCTATTTGTGGTTATTAATGCCTATTAGTGTTTATTCTATTAATGGTTATTAGTGGTTATTCTATTGATGGATAGTAATAGTTATTTTATTGGTGGTTAATAGTTGTTATCCTATTAATGGTTATTGGTGGTTATTTTATTATTGGATATTGATGGTTATTAATGGTTATTGTATTATAAATTATTGTTGGTTATTATATGTTATATTACAACTATTGGTGATTATTTTATTATAAATTATTTTTGGATATTCTATGTTATAATATCATAGGCTATTGGTAGTTATTATATTATAGGGCATTTAAAATTATTTTTCATAGGTCATTATTTTTTATTTTAAGTTATTATACTTAGGATAAAATAATTTATAATAACATAAAGTAAAATGACCTTGAATAACTTAAAGTATAACTTGAAATAATATATATTAATTTAAAATAAAATAACCTACAGTATAGCCTAAATTTAATTGAATAATTTAATTTTGAATAATTTAAAAGTTTATGTAAATTAGTTAAGATACCTTAAGGTAAAATAACATATAATAATTTACGGTATAATAATTTATAAGAGCCTAGAATAACATAAAATATAAATTAGAATAACTAAAGTAGCTTAAAATAATATAAGGTATATCATAAAGTAGCATAGATAAAATATTTTTAAAAAACATAGAAATGAACCTATTTACTATAATAAATTATAATAGTGAATTATGTTAACTAGTAATGAAACATGATGTCTACATAGTGATAATATAATGAAATAACTTTCAGCAAGGTGAAATCAGTAAAATGCAATGAAGTTATTTCACTTTTAAGGTCCCATAGTGATTTAGGCTAATAAATTGCACCCCACTTGTAGTAGTGAAATGTTATGTGAGTATATTGTTTTTATATAGTCTAAAATAAGGGTATATTCAAATTTTTAGTTTATTAATTCAATGAATAAAGGTATATTATGATTTTTTTCTCATTAAGGTAGGTTTCAAATACCTTTATCATATACCCCTGGTTAAGGTTTTAAAAAGGGTTAATTATTTTATTTTATTTAATAAAAATGGGAATTATTTTTCACACTTTGAAATTTATTTAGACAACTTTCAAAGGCTTAAATCTAATGGGACAAGTTCTACATGTGATGTTAAATAAAATTACATAAAAATATTTCAATTGAAAAAATTCCTAAACATACATAAAATGAAATGTCCTTGAAATCAAATTGAATAACATGCCACTTGCCTTACTAAACATAAATGCAAATCTTAAAATAAAAATATGCCATATCAAAAAGTTTAACATATGACCTAATTGGTTTCCAAACTCCTCTTCAATTTGATTTAAAAATTTGATCAACGTCCCCAAAGTTAAGAAGAAATATGTACCCCTACAAATGCTTCACATATAGTGAAGCATGGATCATTTGGCTAGTTTGTGATATTGTCATTAGAAGTGGCATATTGGCAAGCTTAAAAAAAGGCATGGCCAAAACAAACACCTTCAATTGGTGTTCGTATTCCCAATTTTTCACAACTAATAATTTGTTTAGCAACATTTGTCATTGTAGAAAGATTTGTGCTTTCATATTTTACATAGCAAATAATTATATTAATCAACTTCTACTTTTCAAACAAATCTTACAATTAATTAGCAAGATTAACTCTAATAATGCCTTTTGCTTCAAATAAACCAAGTTTGACATGTTTTGGTTCCCAATCCAATGTTAAAAAATTAATCACAAGAGCAAAAGTATCAAATGCACCTTTACTCATCTAAAGGTTAGATGTTGATGTGATTGAAACTATAACATTGATAATTTTTTATCTTTTTTCAAGTGTGTGCTTCATCATACAAGGTAATGCCTCTTTAATTAAGGTTTTGTGTGATGGAAACACCAATTGTGGGTCCTTTTATGAGCCAAATTGCTTCATCCATATGTTTCCAAATTGTGCTTAAAAGGAGTAACCCCTTTGCAACAACTAACATAAGATCATCAATGAAAGTTTTTGGTTTTCATCTAATTTTTAATATGTTGTAGTAATATTAGAAAATGTAGAAATGGACCCTAGGGTTATTACTTTTCAAACCTTGGAACTTTGTTTCTTAGAAACATCTATTTCAATAGAATGTCATTATATAATCTCACTAACATATATTTTTTAAATGGCAAATGTTTAGCTTCATAATGTTTTTTCATGGTTAAAGTTCCATTTTTAGTTTTGTAAAATATTAATCATTTGTTACTTTGAATTATTGATCCCAAAACATGAGCATCCAAAGTAATTGAATGACACAAAATACAACAAAAGACATATTCTATCTCAAATGACACATGCTCATCATCATTTTTTGAAAAAAACCAAGGATCAAATTTTTGATCCCAAGGATCCAAAAAAATTGCTTCCTATTGTAATGCAATTAATTGCTAACTAAATTGAAGTAGATTTAGTTGTATTAGATCTACCAATTGATGAAAAACCAACAATAACAATTATGAATGGGGGTGCATTGCCATTTTGAAAGACAAATTCTTTCAGGTTGTTGGGGCTTTTATTTTCCATTTATAAATTCTAGGGGAAAAAATGCATTTAATTTTTTTTCTCAACATTTCTCTTTCTAAAAAACAAATTTTCACACACACACATGCACCTTAGTTGGAAACCTTAACTGTTTGCCAACCTACATGTGTTAGAAAACCCAATGTTGTTATTAAAAACATCACTTTAGTTGTTTGCCCACCTATAATTATTGGAAACCCAATATTGCTACCAAAACCAATTTAGCTAATAATAGTTATCCACACACACACACAACAATTATAGGTCATGCTCAAATTATTGTTGCCCCTTTATTTGTTGTTGTAACTCAATGCTATTAATTTGTTATTTGTTCAACAACTTGTTAATCACAAACTTAGCATCTCATGATTTAGTAATGAAAATCATGCAAAATTTGTTCATTCATAAGTCGTACATGTCATGCATTGATATCATGCCTTGAAAACACATTTAACACACAAATTTATTGAAACATGCGAAATTTGTGTGACATTTATTCAATCATAAGTTTATACTTCATCTATTAACACATTTATTTGTGTGTCAAACATGTTTTCAACACATGATATTTGTGTGTAAAATGTACAAATCTATGAATAAACAAACTTTGCATGATTTTCATTATTAATTCATTGCATACTAAATTTGAGATTAGTATTGCATAAACTGAAAATTTGAGCATTAAAAACACTAGAAATTGGACCACAAATTACTTGGAGCATGAACTTGCAGCACTAGAAACTTAAGCATGAATTTGGAACACCTTGAAAATATGAACATCCTTACACCCATAGCTTAGAGACTTGAACATGAACTTAGAGTATAGTAGAAACCTAAAAACTTGAACAAGAAGTTGGAGCATGTTAAAAACTTGGAAACATGATCACATAACACATTAAAAACCTAGAAACCTGAGCATGAACTACTTGAAGCACATTTGAAACTTGAGCATGAAAACTTGAACAAGAAGTTGGAGCATGTTAAAAACTTGGAAACATGAGCACATAACACATTAAAAACCTAGAAACTTGAGCATGACCCTAGAAACCCGAGGATGAACTACTTAGAGCACATTAGAAACTTGAGGATGAACTTGGAGCACATTGCAAACCTAGAAATCTAAGCAAGAGCTTGAAGCACATTAGAAGCTTGAAAATTTGAGCATGACTTGGAGCACATAAAAAAAGTAGAAACTTAAGCAAGAGCCTAAAACCCTAAACATGAATTATTTGGAACTCATTGAAAACTTGAGCACGAACTTGGAGCATATTGAAAATTTAAGAATGATTTTTGGAAACTTGAGCACAATCCTGAAAACTAAACACCTTGCATAATGATCCTAGGAAACAATGATAATGATTTTAGGGTTGAAGTTGTCATTTTAGGGTTTAGGTAAAACTTACCGTAACAAATTTACCTAGGTTTGAGAACATACTAGCTTCAAGTATGGATATTTTTGAGAAGTATTTAGGGCTATGAAATGGGTATAATTTTTCAAATTTATATACCGGTGTGCATTTGATTAAGGTATATTAAGTCAAAAAATAAAGTAGGATAAATAACACACCCTACCCATATCCAATGGGTATGTTCGAGTAAACGATATACCTGGACAACACCAGTGCTAACCAACATGTCTGATTCTGATTTTTTTTCAAAGAACTGGCAGTTCTCTGATTTTGAAATATTAAAAAAACCAGAACTGACAGTTTTCTATACATTCAGATAAACACCCAGCACTGGTTGAAACTTGAAACCTAATGATGGGGGAGGAAGGTAAGAGCATCCTAAACTATTTGGGACACAGAGTGCCCTTTATATGAATTGGTCATATGGTACTTCAGACAGTAACTGAGTAGCATGATGATGGCCAAGAGTACCCCAGGGGTAATGGTTCAGTGGGTATAACCTCTGTCTGGGACCCTGGAACCTGAAAACAGATTCTGGGTTCAAACTCGCTGGTATGCAGTGAAAGCCATGCCAGCCAGGTCAGGTCTGCTGTTGCGTTCCCAAAAGAAAGAAAGAAGATGATGGCTCAGAACCATGCAGAAGCGGAACTTTAGGGGCCTGAACTAGAGAAGATACCCAATATCTATTACTGAACTGGTTCAAGTGTTCAAGAAAAGAATCACTCGCATGGACAGAAAGTGTATCAAGCTGAGAATGAATATTGAGTATCAATCCATATATCTTGTGCAAAAACTGCTTGACACCCAGATGTTCATTGTAAAATGAAGTATTTGAATGCTCAAATATATGCAATATAATATATTAGGGTCAGGTACATGAATCATATGACAGATTATATGTGTTGAAGCCACATTTTTCAATGTACTCAATTATGATAGCTTTGTTTGAATTAGTAAAACTAGTGAAATATTTTTGACTTACATGGTTCTTCTTTATTCCATATTTAATTGTCCACACCCACTTACCAATGTCTCTTATTTGTACAATTTACACATGTTGCAATTTATCCTAACCTTTACCTTGCATTCCCCCCCCACATCTTTCCAAAAAGGAAAATGTAGCATCTACATTCGAAAATATCAAACACTCATATACATTTAACCCAACTAACATATATTCTGAAGTTTTTAAACTCAGCTAACATGTAAAAATTGGTACAAGTGCCCACTGCCAATATAATGGTTCCATCTATAGAGATGGATGAATCATACACAGACGAGGGAGATGGAATCTAGGGTTTATCTGCTATCATTGTACCCATTCAAAATGAAAACAACCCTTTTGTGGTTAGATTTCCATGGATGATGGAACAAATGTCTTCATCCCATAATTTACTTTTTCAGTTTTTGACTTCTTTTTTTCAATGGACTTCTTGCTGGGTTCAGAAAGGCTCATTAAGCTTAGATGGTCCATCCTATTAAAAAAGAATATGTGCATTTTGATATGGAAAAACATTTTCCAACTACCCTAATTAGGTTCTCAAACAAGGGAACTCTACATAGTATTGTCATTTTCATGTCCTCAAATGACATAAAGGCTTAGAGAAAAGGCCTCCCACTAAACTTGTCATCCCCCTACCCCTAAAATTATTGATTTTTCACCTTTGATATATTGTTATTTTGTCCATCTACATAACCTGCAATAACCTCAATTGCAATTTGCATAAACTTATTACAGGCCACCAAATAATTGTTATAATTTAGTGATGTGTCACTGGTACAAACAAAGGGACAGCTCCTTGTGAACAGGATGTATATGGAAGTAGGTTAATCCTTGTGGTTGGTGATCATGATCACATTTGCCATTACCAAAACCACATCCCCCAGAAAACAATGATGCTGTGGCAGAACATCTGCAAATCAAGGGTGTGGGCTTCCATGTGAAAAAACTGAGAAATATCATCTCTCTAGTCTCAACTCAATTAGCTTAAGGATTTTTTTTTAAATAATGGAAATACCACATGTCCTTCATTAAGGAACAATGGTTAGCCTTGCCAAATCTATGCTATGGGGCCAAGATTGACAACAAAAAAAGAATCACATATTAGAAACATTTTGGGATTAGTAAAAAGCATCATCATTTACGTTAAAACATGGTGAAATACCTATTGATAAAATACACAATCACATCATATTTAGTGTCCCCTTTGTGTGGAATAAAAGGGACCAATTTTCACAAGTTGATCTCCGCCCCCTTCTACCCTGGGTGCTGGACACTGCAACTTGCCCTGTTTTTTTCATGTGAAAAGACATCATATTGGGATAGCATTCCTGGTCCTCAACAGTGCCACATGTCACATGGATGACAACTCCTAATATTTAAGACTAAAAAACCATGTCGCAAAATCTTCCAAGGTAGAAGATTATGCCATAATAGAAGATTATCAAAAGATTATAAAGTTATCCATAAAAGCACTACTACCATGGTAACTACTAACTACTTCTGTAAATAGGTGACTATCATAGATGAAATAAGTGGGGAGTGTAGGTGGTTACATTGGAGGTTCCTAACTAGGTAAGACACTTGTGACAAATAGGTAAGTAATGCATGTGCATGGTTTGCAGCTAGTACATAGTTAACAACCATGGTTAGATATGGCGATATGAAAACAACAAGTGGTTCCCTCACCAGAGGCTCTATCTTAAAATTATGTTTTACATGAAATCAAGTTAATGGATCAAGTGCATTGTCAGTGAATCACAACTCACAAGCAGCTCTGAGGCTTGATCTTGGACAGTAAGTAAGAGAAAGTGGTCATGTCATGTTTTTCAGTTTGTTAAAGCAAATGGGCATTTTAGACATGTAGACAGAAATTAAGAATTTAATTTATTGTCAAAGTGAACCCTAAACCCTATTATAGCTTTAGTAATTCAAATCATTCATGGGCAAAGTGAGTGTGGAGTCAAGACCTAGTTGGTGATCATCTATATGGCATCCTTGAATTTCTATGGCCCACTGCTGAAATCTTGTATACAGTGCTAGATAAAATAATTTGCATACAGTGCAAAACTACAATGGAATGCTAGTACGGGTGTGTGTTAATAGATTCCAAATGTTGATAGATTTGCTAGTCTTTGATATTTCAGATAGTTTCAGGTTTCTGGTGTGTTCTCAGTTTTGAGTTCTAAGGTTCTTTTGGCAGACAATCTCCCTAATAGTTATAACTAGGTCAATATTTCGTCTCTAATCTATCTATGAAGGAAGGTAGTTTGTATGTTTTGTTTTGTAGTTATGAGATCCACCAAACCAGGATGTTTCAAATCAAGTTCTTGGTCTCTTTGGAAAGCTCTCAAGGAGGAGGGGTGCATCAGCTTGGTTTCATGGCATCTGGACTTGCGGTGCAAAAGTTCTTGAATATTGAATGATTTCTTCACTGAAAATTAAATTAAATCGTAGCTGAAATTTTAGGAATTGGAATGTGCCTTTGGTGTTATTGGAAAGATCTTGATGAGCAGGATTTAATGGAATTTATTTGGTAAGATTTGGATTCAGATTCTGGGAGATAATGATTTTTAAGTAACTTCTGCCACTGAAAATTCAAATAAATTCCAAAAAACCAGGTTTTGGAAGGAAAAATCAGTTGAGGACGTGGTAACACTTGAAGGCTTACCAATCAATTAAAGCACGATTTCCTTTCATATTTGGCTATTCAAAAAATTGATACATACATTGCAAAACAATGTTCACATGTTGAGTTTCCCTATTTTGTAATGGGTTCACACTTGGGCCAATGGCAAAGGCCACACTAGTGGAAATTATATGTGCTGATTAGATGACTAGTTCTACAATTTTACATCAGTACATGACCATTTTATCATAGTTTCAGGCAGGGGTTTTTTTTTTTTTTTTTTTTTTTTTTTTTTCTGTTGTGGTGAATTTTCGCCATTTTTAACCTGAAAAAAATCTGGTTTTGACCTATACAAAAGGGTTTTTAACATGGAAAATGGCCCAATTTCGCCAGATTTAAATAATTCTATTACATATCACTGGATTTCTACAACAGGTTGCAGCAGATAGATCAAATTGTAGAAGTATGATTCTTTTTTAAAACTTTAATATCTGGTTTATAGTCTCAAAATTGGCAAAATCTTCTTGTAGATGATCGTCACGGTGGCTACATCTCTACCCTAAATTCTAAGGTGCCAAACATATGTTAGTGTTTTGGCGTGGTCCTTGATGGATTGGTTTGGATTTAGTTTAGAAATGGAAGTATCTGAAGACATTTTATTAGAGCTGTATAATTCCCTAGAATAAAATCTTTGGTTTTTTGTTGTGATTAGGTCGAGAGATGAATTGCATGCAACAATTCAATAAGTGTGACGATGTTTAATATACAACTTTCCAGAAAACCTCTTGAAGTTAGAAAAGCACAAATTTCCAAAAAAACCCAATTGTGAAAAAAACTATTTTCATGATTTTTAATTTATTTTCAATTACATAAATCACTCTACATTCAATAACTTTTTCCTCGTTAGTCCAAAAATTGTGAAATGACAAATGTTACTGCCTCTTCAAGGTCTTTCCTATGGTACCAAAAGCGCATCAAGGGGCCCCATGGTTTGGATCCAATACAGACCAATCTTTATATATATATATATGAATGATGATATCCCTCCCTCCTGAACTCCAATCTTCCTTGTAAGTACCAGTCCTAACTTTTAAGTCTTTTGCCAGTGTACAGAGTACTTGGCCCAATCCCCAATTATGACTTGTTGGAATCATCATTGGATTTTTCAAATTTTGGGAAATGAGTATTAGACACCAGTCCCAAAAACAAGCTTCAGGTTTGGTTTGACGGTACCTAAGTAATATGAAAACATTCCAGTATGTAAACAGGACAGATTTTGCAAAAAGCAGAGAAAGCCAAAGTTCCTCCCATCAGAGGATCTTGATTCTGAACCTGCTTTCCTGGCTGTTATTTTTCCATTTTAGGGTTTAGGGTTCTATCAAAGAACAAACCTCTAAAAGATAACTTCTTTGTGGGTTGTTTCATGAAAGCCCACCACTTCTTTCAACAGAAACTAAAAATTTCGAGTATTCTTATTTTCAAAAACCCAAAACCAGAGGTTAACAAAATCAAAGGATTTCACAACACCAATACTAACCATCTGTTTATCTAGTGATTTCACCTGTTATCCCACATACCTTTAAGACAGTTGTTTTACATGATGGGTTATTAAGGTGAGACCCAACATGGACTCAATAGTTGGAGTTCATCCACAACAGCTGCAGTGAACCAGCACCTAACAATGCACTAACTGATTGTTTTCTCAACTGGATGGGGTGAGATTTTTCATCTAGTTCTTGAGCCTGTGTTAATCACCATGGTACCATAGTCAAACCTTTTAGTGCTGATCTTCTATTTTGTCGTTCCCTTGGTTTCTTTTTCCTCTAGTTTTTTTCCCAACTATGATCTCAACTACATGCTACCTTCCATTTTGGTCTTACCTACCAATTATCAATTACCAACCCCCTTACCTACCTACTTAGCCATCCATACTTGTATCTACCTAGCACTTGCACATTATTGACATTAATCAATGAAACTGTAGTGTAGAATGTAGGTACTGCAAATGACTATACCAATAGCTATTTTAGTCATATTTGAGCCCTCGATGAAAATAAACTACTAGCTCCAAATGCAAGTATTGCAATAGTATGCAATTTTATGATGTCAATTTCAAGCTTTTATCTCCACTTTGAACCATTTAATGCATGGTGTACTTAGTTTAATTAGACAATAGACCATAGACATATTTTTGTTATGTACAATGTTTTGCATGGACTCAATTTGTAGTAGTCACCATGTTCCTTCTTACGTGCATGTGGACTCTTTTTTTGGATACAATTCGATAATTCTATAGCCAAATTTCAATTTGTGGAAACCATTCGATGTGCGTCCTTCTCGGTCCTCTCGTACTAGCTTCCATAGCCGAATTACGACCCAATGGAAGGCATGAAAAAGGTTCACTCGCAGAATTGTGACGCCCGAGTACGCTTTACTTGCTACAAAGGACCTAAGGTTCCCAATTCCGACACCTAACCGGATGACGCCATTCTTGTCAAGCACGGAACGGCAGGTGACCTACTGATTTCTCCTGCTGAGGAGGCCCTCAACAAACAGGGTTCAAAAAAAGATTTTTGTTATACCCTCGTTACGCGGGCTAGGCGCGCAGGCGTGTAGGGACTTCACTAGTTAGGCAGATAACCACATGCACGTAAGAAGGAACATGTGTCAATTGTAATCCCAAGTGGTAGTTGGGAAAAACAAATAATTACTAAGGATTATTAAAAAGACAAAAAGAAAATTGTATTGGTCCAAAAACCATGATGTTTAATGACATCATTGTTTTAATTAACATTTCAACTATATGTCAATTGAAATGTTTGTTGATGCTAAGAATATTTTGAAGATGGCCCTTTAGTCCACCAAATTAGTAGATAGAACAATTTACATGGGAATCACCATGAATTTATTTAAATATCAAAAATTTGCAATTGGAACATAGTTGGAAACAACATGTAGGTAGAAACTCTTTGGTTGGAAAAGGGTCATTCTCCACTAGTGAACAATTATAACAACCATTAAAGTGATTTAATGGTCATGTTACAACATAATAATCACATTAGTAAGTTTTACTTTCTATGGAATGAACGTATGGACAACGCTAGTCTTAAAAACAAAGAGTGAAGGTTCTAAATATCTTGTGATTTTACCTTGCAACATCCATTTCTTGGAAGTTTTGACCTAAATTTTAGATCTTTACTATTACTTCTATTAATGCAACCATAGCACTGGAACTTGAGCCTAACAATATAATTACCTACACTACCACATTAATGTCCAAAATTTTCATGTATTCACATGCTTTAATATATCAATTGGTGTTGTGTGATGAAAGTTTGATTGTTTTTAGAATTTTATTAAATTGATTGGGATATTTAAGTGCAAAGAAATTGAAACTTATTTAATGTGAATCTAACTGCAATGGTTACAATAGGGATCTATTACTTCAATTTTATACTTTGTCCTTTACTCAAAGGTTCTTTAGATGCAACAAAATCATACAGATAAGGATCTTTACTATCATCATGTTGTTTTTGTTAGAATTTAGCCAAAATCCTTGCATTGTTTTGAGGTTCATATTTAGGAATTGCATAATTCTCCTTGGGCCAAAACATGTTGATGAATTGTCAATAATTTGTTATACATGAATGCATCCATGTATGTAGTGATGTTGATAATGAACAAAACTTGAAGAGAATTGCTAAAACATTTTGTGATGAATGAGGCTTTTGGTCACGTCTTTTAATTACCAAGAAAGAAATTAGGATTGTAATTTCCTTGCTAATGAACAACATAATGAATTAAACAACATTATTTATTTTTTTCCACAAATTAATGCAAATTTTTATTATTGGTCAAATTATAGTAAAATAATACATTTTAATTGGATGGGGGCTAAGTTGTAAAGGACAATATTTCTTGTTGTATCAATTTATTTTGTGTTTTTTTGGGTAACAACTATTCAATATGCATAGAGGTTAGTATTCAAATTCCAATCTTGATCATGAAAACTACATGTTACATTGCCTATGTAGCTACCTTTAGGATTTTTTTGTGTGATCCCCATGGATATTGATGTGGCATGGAGTCCCACAACATGCTTCAATGTGGCACCCTATAAAATTGCAATCCATTAAAAATTAACAAAAATCTAATTTGTATTTTATAATCAAGCTTTAAAAGTTTGATTGCCCATTACTAAATGAAGCCATGTTCCACATCTTGGCCATACTTCACATTCAATAACCTACTTGGATTGATAAGCTTCATGGATATTAAAAAATTTAAGTTCTAAGATTCATAATTTACCTAGGTGAAAATTCCAAACATCTAGGTAAGGTTAACATTTTAAAAAAAATCAATAACCAACCCATAAATGTTTAGATAATTCTCCAAGTTTTTCCTACCAAGTAGGTAGTTCATTATTTTTTAGTTAGTTTCTTAAAATCAATAATTGTTAGGTAGGTTATTAATAGTCATGTCACATCACATTTAGTAAACTACTTGGGTTGATAACCTACACATATGAAAAACTTAAACAAGTTGTTCTAATTTTAAATCTTCAAGATTCATAACCTACCTAGATGAAAATTCCAAACATCCAAGTAGGTTATCAAATTTAAAGAGTTCAATAAATGACCCATAAGTGTCATGTTGGTTTTTTATGTTAACAAATAGGAGATCTATTCAAGTGCAAACATAGAACTTTATTAAAAGGAAACTATAACACGATGCTCACAACACAAAACATAACATCAAGAACTCTTCAAGGTTCTTGTCACATGAAATACACAAACTTGTGTAATTAAAAAAA
>Ga0209208_10006507_pt1 | contig 16092 bp, 8 predicted proteins | sample S1TSphfallax_3_FD_187694 | JGI IMG/M metagenome (GOLD analysis project Ga0209208, IMG submission 187694) | Host-associated microbial communities from peat moss isolated from Minnesota, USA - S1T2_Fd - Sphagnum fallax MG (SPAdes) (version 2) | ecosystem: Host-associated > Plants > Peat moss >...
GGGGGGGGGGGGGGGGGGGGGGGGGGGCGGCACTCTCTGACACACTCCCAAGAAGTGGAGAGCCCATTGCTTCAACTTCCCACACCACTCCCATTACCCAAGGAGCTCCCATCCGGGACCCTAATAAGAAAAGTTGCACATCTAAAGAGAGTTTGCAAAATAAAAGATATATTTTAGTTGAAGGAAAGAAGAAGAAAAATACAATGAAAGCTTAATGGATTTTGTGGAACCTTAAGAGATGGGTCCTCACTGTTCATGAATGTTAATGAATTCACCACAACCCACTTCATTTAAATATGGAAGCCATAGTTTTATAGATAAAACTTGACTTCCTTTACAACTCTTAGGTCATCTAGGTTAAATAATAAGGCGGCCCCATAAGAGGCCAAGAACTTTTTGACAAAATCAAAGACTACGTCAATGTATTCATCAACCTTTCAATTCCAAGCATGAATATCATATGGGTTCCTAGATACAAAAATAACATGGAGGTTTCCAAGAACATTTACAATGACAAGTTGAACCTTGCCACCAAGATTCATATGCATACAAAGAAGAAAAAAATTAGTGCATCCAAGACAAGTTGCTAGAATTATGTTATAAAAGGAAAGAAAATGTAATGCAAGCCTACCTTGTGGATGAACTTGGAAATTGTCTCATACTTGTGGGGCTAGGTCCAGGATGAGATCTTGGTTGCTAAAATGGAAGGCCATGAAAATGGGAGGACCTTGTGGTGAAAGCCATGAAGTTTGTTGGAGGTAATAATAATTGGACTTGGGTGGGATGGAGAAAACTAAAATGACCCCTATTGAATGCTTTGGATTCTAGTAGGAAGAGGGGTGGGAAGAACATGTGGGTAGTAGCCCTTCTCTCTCTCCTCATATCCTTTGTTGTCTACATACTTATAGTTTAGCTCAAAGGAACCTCAACAAAGGCATCCTAATCTACATCAAAGGAGGGATTTTGTTCACTTTCTCCTTCAATTTTCCCTTTCCCTTGGAAGTAATTTTTTGCCTCCCACCCTCAACATGTGTTCCTGCAAAGCTTACAAGAGATTCCATGAAAGATGGCTTGATGCTTTCCTTGAAGGATAAATTAAATAGGTTGGAATACTTGTACAAAATTCATTTGATAGCCTCCTTGCTCCCAAATTGCTACTTTCAAAAATTGCTTCTCTAGATCCCATCCTTAAGCTTGAACTTAAAAAAAAACAAGTCTCCCATACTACCAACCTTCATTACTATATGTATGAGGATAAATAGATCATATCCATGACCTTTTTCACAACTAAAGAAAAATCGGAGATTGTTACATTGAACAACTTGAGCCCTTCAATATCAAGCTGCAAGAATAAGAGTGCAATAAGAAGGAGCGTCTTGGAGAAAAATGGAAAATAATAAAATAAAATCTATAAATAAAATACCTGATGCCATAAGGTGGCCTTGTGCAACCATTTGTTGAATTGGGAGTCAAATAAGTTAGGCTTGGGGAATTTTTTGGCCTCCCTTTGAACAATGGATTCATTCTACATCTTGAACCAAGACAACTTTTACTTGGCCAAAATGCAAAAGTAAACAAGAATTTGGAACTTTTTTGTTAACATCTTTAGCTTTGAGTTCATGTCGTAATGAACCTATATCTCTTTCAAGAAATTTGCACCAAGATAAAGATCACATACTAAAGTGCTTGTAAAAAGCCAAGCATTGATCCTTCCTAACCTACTCCATAGCTCTCTCTAGTCACTCTTGGAGCCTTAATGGTGAACGGTCTTGAATGTCGAGGAATTTTTCATAATACAACTTGACTCTAACATCCCCAACTATAGAAATTTCTTGCTACAAGAATAAAGAAAAACATGGATGAACAAATTGAATACGAAGGTTAGAAAAAAAATCTTCAAAGGAATCTGAAATATTTCATATTTTATACATATATTCAAAAAAAGCTTATGAGGCCAAGGAATGTCATGTCTTGATAGACTTGGACTAGCCTTTCTTGTAACCTTTGTTGGCATCACCTCCTTGAACTATTCCAATGGGATCCCATTTAATTGGATTCTAAAAAAATTATGAACAAGGTTGGGTTTTACATGGTCTAGTTCCATCGACCTAGAGAAATATAAAGAAGAATGAAAAAAAATCCTTTAAATTTGATTTGATGAAGGAAACAAGAGAAAGGTCAAAAATATATTTGTTAAGTTTTGTCATAGTAGTGAAGAGTTCAACAAGCCCATGAGAGGTATTAAGGACAATGGAATCCACGAAGATGTGCTAAAAAGGCTCATCATTGTGTAAATGATTAATATAAGGCAGCCAAGCTTGTAACTTGTGATTACCATCTTAGATTTTTTTTAAATGTGCCTTGAAAGAAACTTGAAATCAAGACTGACAAGTAAGAAAGTTTCATATCTCTCATTTTCAGACATCCAATATTGACTCCAAGAAGACATGCATTAGTCTTGGAATTCCTCTTGCCCTTTCCAGTTAAATGGTGAAACGTAAAAAACTTTGTCCCCTCCCAATAACCAATCTAGAACACTTGCTCCATCTTGACAATGTAAATTTTGAGAGTAGGACGAACAATTGGCATTGATATCATCTGACACAAGGGAATAGTCATCTAGGCTTTGTTCCCTGACACCATATTGTGCGTATCAAGGACTTTAAAGTGAAAACATGGTAAAGTATACATGTTAAACTTTTTTAGCTTTGAACAGTTTGAATAGCCCTATTAAAAGACAAATAATCTACATATGGCACATAACAATTAAAATGAGCAGGGTGATAAGTTGACAATTGCAACATGGATTTCACCATGAACAAAAAAATTATCTAGGTTATGGAGAAGTTCAAGGAGGAGCCACAAATACATGTTAATTCCTAGGCTATGCCATAGTGGTACTTCATAACTACAAGAAATTTAAGATGCGTTGGATGGTGTGAACTACGTAATCCGCCTTGTCATTAAGAGGTAGTCGACAAATCAGATCATGTAAACAATAGTAGTGTTTAATGCCGAGAACTGAAGACCATGTAAAAATCAAAGTGTCTTTAGTTTTGTAAAAACTTTAGTAGAAAATTTTAGTTTCATCACCAAAAGCGAAGTCAACCTCCAACAAAATCACCAAGGTACGAGAGTTTGAAGAAATTTGATAATACCAAGTTTGAGGGGGTTCGACTTCAAGATGAGGGCACACCTTTTGCAGTTCGAGATCTTCATCACAAAGGTGTTAAATTAGTGTCAAATCTAGGGACAATTCCCAGGGTGTTCTTTCATTCATATGTGTGGTTGAGGCTTGTAAGACACAGTCATATGCAATGCCATCAATTCAAAGAAAAACAAATATTTGATAAAAATCAACTTGGCGATGAATGTGTGAAAGACTTAGTACCTCGAGATGTGTGATTATAATTTATAGGTCAAAGAAAAGGAAGGAAAGACATGAAGTAATGGTATGGATTGATAGTAAATAAGATCCTAAAATCAATGGAAAAAAGGTTTAAGTAAAATCTTATGGGGTAAAAAGTGGAAAGAGGTGAAAAAGATGTTTATCCTTCTAAAAGCAACCAAGCTTGGAACTTTCCATTGGCCACCAAACAAGATGTTTCCCCATTGGCCTCCAAGCATTGGATTCATTTCAAGGGCCATCAAGCTTGGAACCTTCCATTGGCCACCAAGTTGGGGTTTTCCGTCACCTCCTTTTTAAAGGTGCAAATTTGGATCATTTGTTTCTTTTTTTTTGGATGTGATTTTTTATTTGAATATTTGAAGACTTGTTCCTACAACTTTCCTTGGGAGGAAAAAAATAACAAGTCGTAATAGATGATGGAAAGAGGGAAAATGAATTGGATCACAATAATACCTTTGAAAGAATGGAAATGAATAAGGGTAGATTTAGAGCTTAAATTTTTAAAGAATGTTCATAAAACCTCTCGGGTTTTGTAACATAATTTTAAAAAAAATTAAGTGTAGAGTTTGAAATTTGACAATTAAGTGCACCTTGTAGTTAGTTTTCCAGTGAGTTAATGTAAGCTAGATTTGAATAGAGTATGTGAAGGCAACAACGTTTTAAGTGACTAGAAGTCTATTGTCAAATTGAGCTTTCTGCATTCATAAAACCTTTTTGAGTTTTATGGCATAACTTTTTATTGATTTAGGAGGCTTGAGATTTGGTATACATATGCACCTTGTAGCTGGCTTTCCAATGAATTAATGCAAGCTAGATTTGGTTAAGGTATATGAAGAAAACAATATTTTTAGTGACTAGAAGTTTGTTGTCAAGTTGAACATTATGTTGGCTCCTTAGAAGTTGGTTTAGGTGGGTGGTAGTTTAACATAAGATTATAGGATTTGGAGAATTTGAAATTTTAGAAAAATCTATCAATTCCAAATCGTAAGTGATGCATAGGATGTAAACTATTTGTTTTCAACTACAAACGCAATTCAATATCTAGAGATACACCTTGCATTTTCCCTTCATCAATAACATATGTACCTCCGAGTATAGTCACCTTATAGAACTAGGAGTAGAAGGATGGGATATCACCTCAAGCCACCTTAATTTAATTCTTATTTTGGAGTTCGGTGAATATTTTTTTTAATGAAAAAATGTTTACCTTATTTTAGGGTTTCACAAAGTAGAGAGGTAGGGGTTGTATATAGGTGTTAATTTTTAGAAGAATCTTTCTTGTTGAATTTTTTGCACAAGAAGAAGGAGAAAACTTGAAAACCTAATGAGATTTCAACACATTTTAAGAAAGAGCAATAAGTTCGAAGTAAAAATTTGAAACTTGAATTCAAATTTTTTGTTCAAGTTTTGATGTGTAGAAAAATCCAAGCTCAAGTTTGGATTTGAACTCAACAAAACTTGAGCTTGAATCCAAACTTGAACTCAAATTCTAAAATGATGGCAGAATTGGCCAAAAAAAAGAAGAAAAAGAAACCAAGCTTGGGCTCAATTCCAAACATGGAGTTTAGCCCAAGCTTGATTCCATTTCAAAGTCAAGTTAGAGCTTGGTTTTTTTTAATTGCTACAATTGAACTTTTCTTTTTTTATGTTGAAAAAAACTCGACAAAAGTTTAAAAAGTCAAGCTAAAGCTCAATTCCAATTTATTTTGTAGTCGAGTTTTTTTCAACATCGAAAGAAGTTTGACCACAAAAAAATGGTTAAAATTTAACTCAACTCCAAAAGTGGAACCAAGCTAAAATTTGGTCCCCCCTTTGGAAAAACACAAAGCCAAACTCTAGTTCAGCTCTTCATTCATTGATGAGGCCAAGCTTCTTTCAACACCAAAAGAAGCTTGGCCAAAAACATTTTTAAGAATTGAATTATAATTTAGCTCCACTTTTAAAGTCAAACTCTAGTTTAGCTCGACTTTTAAAGTCAAATTAAAGTTCGACGCATTTATTTTCATGCAATCAAGGAACTTTCAATGTCGAAAGTACCTTGGATGCATCAAAAAATGCAAGGAACTAAACTTTAGCTCAGCTCCAAACATGGAGCCGAACAAGAGCTTGGCTCCTTTTTCTTTTACCCAAGAATCTCCTCCTAAGTCTAGTTTTAATTTTTTCTAAAACATGTTGAACTTTCTTGTGTTTGCTTTTGTAGGACACATCTTACAAAGATATCTCCATCACAAGGATTATGGAAACACCTCAGGTATTGGGTTCACCTAGATTAACTTTTGTTTGAAAACTATGGATCGCTTTCACAATTTTCTTTGTGCATTTATAACATTTTGAATTTTTTGGGAAACTTCCCAAGTGTTTCAAATTAATCCTAGATACTTATAATGCTTGAAGATTATTTTCTCTCCCCTTGACCCTTCATTGACACCCTTTAATTACTTGAAGAACTCAAATCATCCTTGCTTGCAAGACTATTCCATTAAATATTATAACAAGACCAATGTTGTGCCGAACATTACAAATTTTGTTGTTTACTTCTAACCCCAACCCTCTATAGACTTCTCAGCCCCAATCACACAATTGAAGTTCTAAAACTATAATTACTATCTTTTGTTGAAGAAAACAATTGAATTTTGAAATCAAAACAAACCCCCCATGCAACCATGCGCACCCATCATTCCTCATTCTAACATGAATTTTTTTAAAACCATTAATAGCCTTATCACACCTCAATATTGATTCTTGAAAATTGAGGCTACTTGCACATGGCTATGTTGGTAAGGCTCACACATGGCCAAACATTCAACTAAAGGTTTTAAAAAAAAAAGGAAATTTGAAAAGTTTTTCGCTTTGACTAAACATTTAAATAAAAAATGAATTATGAAAAAAATGAAAATTTAATTAAAACCTCATTTGAGAAATTGAGAAATTGAAAAATATTTCAGTTGATCTTTGAATTGATCTAGTTGATTCCTATAAGGACTACACTTTTGGAATTATCCTGCCTTGATAAATGTAATCTTAAACTGATATATAAACATTACAAGACTTAACTCTAAAAAAACCCTAAACTTAAACTATGAACACATTTTCTGTTAACCAAAAGTTTTTTTTAAAAACCTCACTACAGTAACATGTACCAAAGGATGAAGGCTTGTGCCTTGAGTGTTGTTGCCATCATCCCTTGAATCTTCGCCACAACATGTTTCTACCTCCTTTGATGACAAAAATCCACTAGCTAGAATTCATGTACTTTCATTCGCAACGCAATGCATCTAGGCTTGTAATGCAAAAAATCTTACCTTTAAAGATTCCTCCCTCCCTTGAGAGAAATCAAGCTCCTTTCCTTTTACCAACAAGAGTTGCTAAAATATAACACAACACATTTCTATTCCACTCCAAGGAAAGACATAACACCTTTTGTCTAGGAATTTGCAATGCACATCTCCTTGTTTTCTTTAACGTTATTGTTAACTTTTGTTGTCTTGCTCTAATATGAGTGCACCTATTATTGCGCCTTCTTCTAGTCCTATGTTGGGCTATGGTTGGAAGTTCACTAACCTTCTACATCTGAAAAAATGTTTCATCTATGTCCATTTTGTGGTTTTTATATTTTTTTTCTAAAGGATGCTATCATTTTTTTATTTTTCTTACATTTCGACTATACATGTGACCATTCAAGGAAATTATACCTAATGATTACTGACTCAAATTAGTTTTCTATGTGTTAAGATAATTCATTATTCAATGTATTTGCTAGGTATGATGCCAATGATTAAATGGATTAGGTAAGAGCTATTGATAGTTTACTAACATCCTTATTTATAGCAAAATGTGTCCCCTATTCTAATTATGATAATTTAGTGTTATTCTACCAACATTCAATTACTTTACATACATGGTGGTAATGGATGTTTCGAACAATAAAGATAAAATTTCAAAAATCAATCAACTATACTTCTATTTAACTTACTAAATAACATGTGTGAACAATTATAATTTTTGAAATTACATTATTAAAATGATTAAGAATTATTAACTATTAACCTAACAAACATATTTTTCACAATGCGTAAGGATTTATGTACAAACCTTCACCTAATTGGTTTAATGTTAACAGTAACCATCAAAGATTTTTGAATATATATTTTAAAGTATTTGTGAAATCATGATTAGTCGTAGTTAGTTGTTCCGTAAAAAATAACTACATGTTCAACCTAATAGCTCGTATTTGCTTGAATGAGTTGGCGCTATTGTTATATTAGTAATTGGGTTGAGTGTTGACTAGCTTGTGAACCCCATGCCATCATAATCTAATCACCTAGATGCAAAAAAAAATTGTTTGCTTGATTTGATATGACATTCTAGAAGAACTAGTTGGATTGTTCTGTTGTTCGTTACTAATATGGTTCCACAATGTCAAATTCTTCAAATTTTCCAAATCCAACTTACATTTTTCAAGATTCTCGCTTGTTGATATCCATAAGTTTGATGATGTTTTCTACTATAACTAGTGTGTAATCTTTCTTTTGCTTTCTATTATTCTACTAATTTTTGGATATCCTCTAGTTTTACGGCAAGTTAGATTATTCATTCCTTCATGTAATTATCATGTTCGTTCTTTGTTTATTTTGAATCGCACAACCTCTTGCTCCAAGATGACACTAACACTTTTTGCTTCAAATTGCTGTAATCTTCAATATATTCTAATTTATGGTATTGTTGGCCTTCATCCTCTTTTATGCGTTGGTCCATGGCTCACCCATGCACCTTGGTTTAAATACCTTGGGACCATTCCTATGCTTTCACCTATGGGATTACACAATTCCATTGGACCATGGTTCTAGCATGGGACAATGGTTTATAATGGCCACAATCTAGTATGTATAAAAGGTTTAATAATTTGGAATTTGTTTGGAGATTTCATCCATTAATTCTAGACACACACCACCATCTATTTTCCTATTGAATTGGCTCAATGTGTTGAGTTTTTCTAAACAATGATGTCATAATTTCTTTTCTCCATATTGTTCCTGTTATTATTCAATCATGTTTCCCAACATGAATATATGATTGTGATAAAGTTATTGGGATTATTGGGGGATGGATTGATTAATGATGGTGTATTGCTCCAAAAAATAAGTCCTCACATAAATTTGCTTCACCCCCAATGCTTTAGTTTCATTATTGTCATTAAGTTCATTATTTTCCTTGCATATTTATGTAATTTTTCAATTTCACCCTTGTTGCAATGTTAGGTTTGTTGTATGTTCTACATTGGTATCTTTTCATTTCTCTTTATGCCGCCATTGGTGAACCAATTGAGCACAATCATGCATATTATATAAGAGTATGATACAAGGAATATTAAACCCTCCTTTAAATTCTATCAATGTTGTCATTGATTATCAACATAGCCAAATCATCATAGTCAACATTTTTTTCTAGTCTATCTCTTGAAGGGGTTGGTAAACTTATTGGGTTTTGGAGGAATTTCAATGTAATATAAGGCAAAATATTTCTCCCACTTTATTTGCAAACCAATTCTACACACAAGCATTATTCAACCTTCTAATCAATAAACAATTTCAATATGCCCAAATTTGCAAATGTGCCCATGGTCAATAACCATCGATCACAAGTAAAAATGTTTCATAGAAAAGATGGGCACATTAAATGACAACTTGTAGGAAAGAAGTTCAAAATTGCTTAAAGAACTATTAGAACTTGTAAGAATGTCCAAGTAAGCAAATCACCTAAGTCTCCTTAACATACCATATGATTGGGTCACACAACAACCAAGCGAGATGAAACTTACAAATTTAGTAGCACCATACAAAAAGAAATCCAACAACAATGAATGTTAACAACATGCCCAGAAATAGAACATGGTTCTTATGCCCTAGCCTAACCCAAAAACATCCCCAATTCAATTAGCATCCACACAAGAAAGGTATTTTCATATTTTTCATATTCAATGCTAGACCTCTCCAGACTTCAATGAACACAAAAGTTTGTTTTGAAGGACAAAATGGCAGCTACAACAAAAATGGGAAAGCAAAAAAAACTAAATTAAAAGAAAACAACTATTGGTTGACCAACCATCATTTTAGCTTTTTTTTAGCACCCAATAAAACTTGTAGAAAGAAACCAAAGGCATTGGATTTGCCCCATCCTTTGAAAGACCTTATTTGAGCTAGATAAATCATGTGGATTTTACCCACATAATTCATTATTGCAAGGCAATGATGATCAAAGTGGTAAATCCATGCATTGCATTGCCCATAAAATTGTGACCATGGTGGTTGCACATACAACAAAAGGCCCTTTTCAAATCAAATCAAATCAAAGGGTTGCATACATGCTCACATTGTAATATGAAAATTCAGCAAAATTGAAGCAAAAGTTGGAGTACACTAAATTTTTCAACCTCAAGACAAACAACACATTGATGAAAGAAGGTAAAACATCACATCACAAAACCTTTTTTATGTCCAAACTAAGAAAGCAATCCAAGTTTTTTTGTTTTCACCTCCTAAAAACTAACCCCTCCAATTCATTACAAAATTGTGAAGATCATCATTATAAACTTTTTGAAGAATGACATTCAAATTAAGATCAAGAGGGTGGCATACTGGCAATGTTTCATCCCCAATGTTGCGATCATTCTTGTGTTAACCTTCATTATTCTTATTTGGAAACCGAGGTTGAATGCTCGTTGGTAGACACCCCCCATCATTAATCTCCACATCCTTGACCCATGTTAAGCTCTTATTGATGTTCCACCTACCTCTGAGTTTGCAACAAAGTTCAAGAACAAGAAAAACAAATTATGTTCTTTTGATGAAATTACAACCTATAAAACTTGTTGTCAAGCTACTACATGGGCAAAAAAAAACATGGCTGGTTTGGTTTTCTTTTATATTTTTGTTTTGGGTTTTGTACCTTGATTTTTTTTTGGGAAAACCTTTTGTTATGCAGATGCGTTTAATAGTTGCAGATGGGTTGTGCACATGAGAGAAAAAACACGGCAAGCTACGGATTTATAATCAATCATAAAACTTGGTAGGTAGAAAATTTCAACATTTTGCTAGGTTGCATTTGGCGAACCTTTACCTGCCACTATAGCTACCATTTACCTTCATGCTCCAACATGTCCACTTGCTTGCATTCCATTTCCAGTGTGCATTTCTAGCATGCTCACTTGCATGCATTCCATAACCATTTTTTCGTTGCACACAATATAACCATTGTGTTATTCAAAAAAAGGATTTGAATCACTTTTTTTTTATCTTTCTCACCACGTAATTGTCTCAAGAGCCAAGAACCCAATCTCAAATCATGATGGGTTCAGACTCTTCACTTCCCTTGTCCATTGTGCTTCACATAACACCTCCAACTCCACCCAAATCGAAGAGAGATTGGAAAGATGATTTTACAACATTGTTGATGGATTTGTTTGAAGAGACGTTTTTGCCAATAGCATGAACATCTTGACAAATCAGGAGTGGCAAGAAATTTTATTGAAGAGGGAAAAGGCATTTCCATTTACCCTTTTGTGCACTTGGGTTCAAGTTGAGTCCAAAGTACATAAAATGTTGATGAAATTGAATCAGTTGAAACATGAGTATGGAGAATATGGCATAGGTCAATGCAAATGGCCATGGTTTGAATGATGTTTAATGATTTGGGGCAAGATTTCCAAGGCTTGTGGCACTATTGGAGGCATGGATAATGGTGTTCAAATAGATTTAGCGGGTGGACTTGTGCAAGAGCTTGTCAACTTGAAGGATAATGAAAAACATGATGTTCTTCCTTCTCCAAATAGATAGGTTCCTCCATTTGCAGGCAACTTTTCTCAAGTCAATAAGACTCCACCCACATTGAGGTTAGCAGCTTGCAAGAAGTCAGGGGTGGAAGGTAAGCCTCCACAAAAAAATGTTTTAAAAAAATTACATAAAAGGTAAGGAAAGAAAATTAAATGGAGCAACTAAAAAGGTGGTCATACTATGTGTGCATGTGTGCATTTTGTGTGCCTACCTCCCATTCTACCACTGAATTTCAAGGAGTAGCAAGTAAAAGTCAAGGTTTTCATAATCATGTGCATGACCCAATAGCTAGATAGGGCATACAATGGAGGATCGATGGATGGCAACTACTATTAACATTCCTCCTTGCATATGGTAAGCTTTTAGATAGTGGTAACAAACTTTAATGGTAGTAATTCATGTCGGGCCATTGGTATTATCAAGGGATCTGAAAGGTGGTGTTGCAAGTGATGTAATTTCACATATATTGTGACAAGAAATTCATTCAAGTTTTTAAGGCTTCAAGTCAATATGAGTTGGGATCCTCAAAGCTTCAATTAGCTTGATTATATGAAATTTTAACTATATTTCACAAGGTTCTTGTGGATGCATGGATTGAGTTTGATTGAAAGCTACATGGATTAGTAGGTCCATGTGATGGCCACATCCTCGATGGTAGCCCGATGCATGGGAGAAAGTTCACGTGTGTTTGTTTCCCTTCCTTCACCACCCTAACCCCACCTCTTGACCCTACTCCTTTTTACCCTATCCCTGGACAATGTGAAATTGATGTGAATTCATTTTAGTTCTCTCTCCATTATCTTTCCTTAAAAGCCCATAAACCCACTTTACATGATTTTTGTGCCAACACTTTATGAAGTGTTTTACTAGTTGAAGTTAATTTGCTGAGGGTTAACATTGTTTAGTGTGCCTTTCACCTCAACGTGATTCTCTCTTGGTCCTTGGTGGAGCCCATGGTGACAATCTCTGAGGAATGCACATGATGTGTGAAGACACTAATTCCAGTGTCACTCAAAGGGTTGTAACTTATTTGAGATGTAGTTTTTTATGTATTTACCCATTTAGGCCACACTTTGTACTTGGGTCTAACATAGGATTTATTTGGGATTAATTTGTAATGGTTTGATGATGTCAAAAGGATTAAAAGTGTTATGACAAAACAAAATTTATCTCAAGGCAAAGTTCTAACCATAGATATCTTAGTTGGTTTTTTATAACATTTTGTTGGTTTTAAATGTGTTTGTTGTATGTTTGAAGAAAAGTTCAAACCAATTGCATGAGATCGTGTTCTGTATGTGGTGTTGTCTTATGTTGATGTTGTGTTATGTAACACATATATGTCCTCCAGTCTGAGTTTATTTTAAAAATCTATTAAGTAAATTCTAGTAATGTGGCATCTAATGAAGGTTATCATTGTTGGATTTGCAGCTAAGTTTTCCATTGTAGTTGCAATTTAAGATCAATTTGAATTTTCTTTTTGATGAGATAATATATGTGAATTAAAAGTGGTCTGAATTTATTCTCATTGCAAGTATTTTTTATTTTTAGCTTTGTTCATAGGATTGCAACATTTGAAAACAAATGTTGGCTTCCATGTGTGTATTATGGTGAAAGTAACTTGGCTTTCATTGGTCATTGGATATATTTTGTACTCAATAATGTGTCCCTACTTTATAACAACATTTAACCCTTTGTTGGCCACCACATACAATTATGTTGTATATGTAGGTGGCCATATCTCTAGCCATTCCTAATAGGATTTGTTTTTTTTGTTTTTTTGTTGTTTAGATTTGGATGGTATCTTCTGAATAATATCTTGTGTTTCTAGGCTCTAGTGTAGTTCAATGATGCAAGTACAACCACAACTTCTAGATATGCCCTTGATGGGCGAAACATTCCTAGGTCTCTTGTTCTCTTGATACCTATTTTTAGAACCATTGATTGGTCTATAGAAATTATTTCAAAATGCCATGTTTGGATGTGACATGACATAACTCAACTTGATCCATTTGTGTTTTTTGGCAAGACTGCAAGTTTATCATTCCAAGATGGTTTCTAATCTGCATAGTGAACATCCCCATGATGTTCTTATAAAACTTTGTTTTTAATTATAATTGTTGTGTTGTTCCCATGTTTTATGTGCCAAATGGTAGCTTGTTATGTTGGACTTGATACTACAAGCCAAAATATTGTTTTATTTTTTAGATTGGATGTTCATCGGCAAAATTTAGTAAACATAGGATTGTTCTTTTATGCAAATATCATCGGACTTGAATGTCCCTCGTATAAAGTGTCTCCACCCTTCCAAATGCTTCTTTCTTTTCATACAACTATTTGGATCGTCAATATTGTGTATGTTTGGTCATTGGCACTACAAAAGTGCACTAAACATTTGTTGCCTTCTTTAGTTTCTAGCAAAAGTCTGGCATTGGTCTTTGTGAGGCATTATTGCACACCTTCAACATGAAGATATGTACTCACAAAACCCGCTTGGAAGTGGAACTACTATGTAGTTGTAGTCTAACAAGTAAGGTGGTTCAATGTAATGCAACGAAGTTCACTAATAATTTAATGCGTTCTGTCCACTTGGAAGATATAAAGACATTGTGGGAGAATCGTAACTCACCATGATGGAATGTGAAGGGGCATTATGTTGATGTTCATTCAATGTCACGTTTGATGGTTGAACCCCTTTTGTTCCATTCGTCATAACATCTACATACAACCTCCTAATCTAACATGCATTGGATTTTTGAAAAGTTAATCTAAAAGGAGCCATGTTATAAAATTATAGGTTTTTATTTTTTTGATCAAGAACTAAGCCTTGGGACTAATAATCACTTTGCTTAGATTGAGGAAAAAAAAAATAGACAATTCAGCCCCCTCTACTTCCGGCAAGTGTAGCTCCCTTAGAACCAAACCGATGATGCTGAAATTTGGAGAGAACCTTTTACACCTCCTAAAAAAGAACTATTTTAAGTTTGACACAAATCCAACAATGGATTTGGGAGGAAAAATTATTTGAAATAAAACTCCAGAGGTTTTGTCATGGAAATCCTTCCATGAACTCCACTATAGCACCCTCCACTTCCGACGAGTGTAGCTCCCTTACAAGCAAACCGACGATGTTGAAATTTGGAAAGAACCTTTTACACCTCCTAAACAAGAACTTTTTAAAGTTTGACACAAATCCAACAGTGGATTTGGGAGGAATAACTATTTGAAATAAAACTCTAGAGGCTTTATCATGGAAATCCTTCCATGCTTAATTCGTGCACACATCTCTCTCATGAACAACACCTTTCCACACATGAGAACTTTTTTTTTTTTTTTTCACACATTCCTTCTCTTCCTTTTTCCTTTTCCCAACCCAAAAGACTTCCCTCTTCCTTGGTAAGCTTCCATGACCTTTCCTTGAGCTTGTTCCCTTTGCCCAATCGAAGCCTCAAAATCCTCCCCTCCAATCAATGGCCTCCTCATCCTTCAAGAACCAACGAAAATTGAAAATGATTTGCCCTCCAATTGATTTTAGGATGAGAATTCTTAGGCCCAATGAAACACAAAAAAAAATCCATCCTCCAATCAAATAAGATGGCAATTCTCGTGATTAATGGGATTAGAGGATTCATCCTTTCCCTTATCTTGGATATCTTGATGAGGTTCTTGAGCTTAATCCTTATCCTTTTCGTCCGTTGACCCTCACATCCTACTTCTTTATCCTAATTATTTCAAGTAACTAACTACTAGGACAATTTATTAGTAGTAACAAATAAACATCCTTGAGTCCTTACTTGACTAAATGAATTCAATGATTTGAAGTAACATCCCTGCATACCATTTACTCTTTTGATATCCCTACTTTCTTTTTTTCCATGCACTAATCAACTATGTAGTACACAATAAATTGGAATTAAAATTTGCATCACAAAAACCCCTCACATACTTCTAGATCCACCGTCGAAATTAAGGTTCGATGAATCCATTAGATCTAGGATGTTCAAGTTTTCATGAGGTTCCACCGTCACTCCCACACCTTACACCTACCCTAATTTGTTAAATAAAAAACCCTCGACGCTTTTTGAATGCAAGTACCACATTGTTTCTACTACCTTCTTGGTTTTTTGTTAATGTAGGTGAGAATTTGATCATGGCGGATGATGTCGCTACGCCTTCAAATCCTCCAATTTCATTAGTAGAAAAGGAAGAGCTTGAAGAAACATTGTTTGATGTGAATGTCTTTCAACGATCGCACGAAGAAAAACTGTCCAGAAGAGTGGTGCGCACTTGAATCGATCGTTCGGCATGGGATCGTCGATTGTTTCCCAACCCGCATGCCTTAGCAATCTATTTAGAATTTGTCCCTACTTGTGGAGCCGCACCAAAAAGGTTTGAAGAGTGTCAATGTGAAGACGACGATGTTCGTCTTCATTGTCGAACTTGGGTTCTTGGTGATGGCCATTATCGTTGGCTGCGAAGCCCAATCAACCCCCTTCCCACGGAGCATCGAGCCGAATACCTAGCTCGCACCATTTGTCACATTCTATTGTTTTTGCAATTATGATCTATCACCTTAAAGTTGTTTACTAAGTTGTAATTCACCAGAGGCCATTCAGGTGGAAATGTTAATACTTAAGTTTGATTTTGATTATATTTAAGAGTTTGATAGAAGTGAAGATTAAATAAATATGTATTAGGACTGCATCCTAAAAGTCTTTCAAGTACATCATTCGTGCCTGAAGATTATTCTACAAACTAACTTAATATTGTCATGGCGAAATGTTATTGTTAATTATGGGCTTGTATTCCCAATATATCAGTAAAATCCCATTTAATTCTACATCCCCTTTCACCTCT
>Ga0209208_10006508_pt1 | contig 16091 bp, 14 predicted proteins | sample S1TSphfallax_3_FD_187694 | JGI IMG/M metagenome (GOLD analysis project Ga0209208, IMG submission 187694) | Host-associated microbial communities from peat moss isolated from Minnesota, USA - S1T2_Fd - Sphagnum fallax MG (SPAdes) (version 2) | ecosystem: Host-associated > Plants > Peat moss >...
TGTCAAAATGATCAATATACATTGCCCCCAAGGTCTAACCCTCATGTTCCCAGTTCATTTCAAAGGCAATGCATCCAATGACCCCAACCATAGTCGAGCTTTACTACAATAGGCAAGATTTAACATGGCCTAATGGTGAATTGAACCAACAAGGTGGCCCTCAAAATGTCCATGGATCTGACCTACTTATGTTATTTGGCTTGATGATTTGAGTCCATATACTGCCATGTTGGTTTTGTTAAATGGTTTCCAATACTTGTTGAATGGTCATTGCAATTCAATGGTCATTCAACTTGGCATTGCTTAAGTTCCACATTGATTTATTCGTTGTAAATTGGACAAAAAATGTGATAGTCAAAAACCTTGGAAAGGTCACTATATTTTGGATCTATTTTTTGGTTAGTTTTTGTACAAATCCAAATCCAACAAGGAAAATCATTGTCCTAAAGTGCTTACCTAAGCGGCAAACTTGAAATGAAGACGAGCAAAAGCATTGTTGATGTTGTGATGGTAAAAAGTGGACCATTCTTGAAAGAGGCAAAACTGGGGGTTCAAGTTCTCTGGCCAAACATTAGTTCAAGTTCAAGCCAAAATTTTACACTCAAATCCTGCAATGATGTGAATCCTCTTCCATCTCTGAAATTGCTCCATTTGTCCTCTGGAAGCTGGAAACTTTCTTAAGGTCAGACACCTGCACAAAGCCTATGAACTGATGGCCAGTTTTATCAAATGGTTGCCAAATTCTGCTCAATTTCCATCTATGCTCAAACTGGGGATGAAACAGGAATTAAAGGGTCAAAACTAGGACCCAAAGACAGGGTGACTTTTACAGATAAATTTAATGTGTGGTGGGAGCTGGAGCCCAGAGGAGAGCTAGCTGTACTATTTAAGCTGCATATTTCCTATTAAATTCATATTGCACTCAAATTACCAAAACCATGTTACAAGCAGTGCTTTTTTTGTGGTGAAATTTTTCCACTTTTCAACAAAGAAATTGGGAAATTTTTGGAATTTATTTTTTCTCACGAATAAATTTTACAAATTTTTCTCCTTTTTTTTTAATTTCACCAAAAAAAATTATTGAAAAATGAGCAAAGAAAAAAAAAACACTGGTTACAAGATTTCATCATTTCTCATGATTTTTATTGTGGCCAGAGCCATTACGCAATGACCCCATTGTTTACTTTTGAATTGGCTGATGGGAAGTACATACATGAAAAGAGAGAGGGGGGGGCAAAACTTAAAACACAAGACTTACACTACACATAGCATCATCTATACTTACAAGGGGCTTAACTACAGCAAAAGAGTAATCGATTGTAACATAAAAGCAGGCATATATTGTGATGTACATTAACCTGCAATACACAAATTAAGTTTTGCCTCCTCACTCTTTCTCTCTCTCTCTAAACCATTCATATATGACCAAAAAAATTAGGTTTTATTTTTTCTGGGTTGTATTGTATTGTATCGTATTGTATTGTATTCCTGTCACATATTAGCTAACCACAGTGGTTAGATATGTACTAGCCATCCATATGTTCTCTACCTATGTATGTAGGACCGCACCGTACCTATGACTCATATTTTGGCACAAATTAATTCATAAAAGGGTCAGTTGGGAAAATAAATACATAAATACATAAATAAAATTCCAGAGAATCAAACCCAAAAGACTCACTTAACAACAATTCAAAACACTGGTATATGAGTATAGCTTTTAAATCTTATATGTGGACTTAGCATTACTTATTATTGATTGCTATTGGAATTCTCAAATATTCAGATTGGAGCTTCTGGACCCCTCTTTTTCAAAAAAAAAATATGTATTATTTCAGCAAGATTTGCTGAAGATGAGTTTGTTCATATTGTGGTCATTGAGGTCCATATCTAGATTTATTTACTTCAAACATCTCCACTGCAAATCTATAAACTTGCCCTGCTAAACCAAAGTTGTTGGGAAGTTTACAAGTTGCAACCAGACTTAAACTGTTACAAGAACCCTACACCCGAGTGCAACACAAGATAAAGCTTGTTAAATCACTTGTCATCAACTCTAACTCCAATATCAAAATGTTGAGACATTAAAAAAATGCAAGAACTCAATGGTGCAAGAGTGCTCTGAAAACTCAATGAACTCAACAAAGATTTCCCATAGAGCTCCTTGCAACTCTTTTGTAGGTACCTTAAACTTATAGTTGCACAAAAAGTGTGTATGGTTGTAAATCAATCTTGAATCCACTTAGCAAAAAGGAACCTTGGAATGGTCTTAATTTCATGGGAATCGAAAACCAAGATTAGCTTTATCCTTTACATATTAATTTCTAGATTTTTTCACTTTATTGCGCAAAGATCCCTAGCAGCTTTCAGATTGGGCAAGACTCTTATGTTGAAGCCTTATAGGGTTTAGATTCATCACACATCACATTGCACCTTCATTGCCTTTAGTGTCATGGTCCTCAATGCCAAAGCAAAGCCCATTGAACAAGCCACCATAGTTGCCATCTTTAATCCTCAAACCCAAATTTCACCCACAAAATCTTGTTGTAATGTTAAAGACTAATTTCCCACATAAATCCAAATTTTGGATAAAGTTCAAGACATGTACATGCATAAATTTTTCAACCTAAAGAAGAAAATCCGTGCAAAATTCAAGAAAAACATCAAAAACAACTCCACACAATATTCCATCCAAAATCAATATTTCATGAAAAATACAAACCTATAAAAATAAAGAACATGTGCTAATGAATGGGAGATGACCTTGGTCACTTCTTATCAATTGTTGTGGATATGTTGCAAATTGATAAGATGTTCCATATCATCTCTTTTGACAACAATCTTGTTCACAAATAGTCCAATCAAGTCTCCAACAAGAAGAGCTTGGAATAGATGTGCAAGAAAATGTGGTGTGAAGAATTTAGTGAGCAACAAACAACAAACATAAGTAACAAGCAAACAAACACAAGAATAAAATAACAAATATAAACATAAGCAACAAGAAAGAAAACTTCTTTGTTTTGCATGGCCCTTGTGACCCTACACCCACCAATGCACCAATTGGAGGATGAGGCCACTCAAACCATTTTCAAATGAACTTACACTAGGGGACCTTTTTTTCTTTTTGTTCTCCTTTCCCTACCTCACCTTGCCCCTCAATTTGAAACCTAAACACCTACGTACCTCTAAACACCTACCTGCCCTCTCACTTTTTTCCTTTTTCTTATTTTTATTATTTTTCTTCCTTTCTTTTTTCTTCACAATAATGACACTACTACAACCGCCTCCACCATCGATGCTAGAAAGAAGGAAGGATGTTGCATTGTTCTAACAATTGCTTCAACCATCATTGTTGGAAGAAGAAAAGGTGTTGTGTCATTGTAGCAATCGCTTCCACCATTGTTGCTAGAACATGGAGAGGTGTTGTGTCGTTGTAGCAATTGCTTTCACCATCGTCATTGAAAGAAGAAAAGGTGTTGTGTTGATATAACAACTGCCTCCACCATCACCACTAAAGGAAAGGACTACCCTACCATCTTTGGAAGGAAGGACCAATGCCTTGCAAAACAAAAGTTGCCTCCACCATCACTACTAAAGGAAGGAAAGGAACAATACCTTGCAACATTGTGACAACACTTTCCCTTGTTTTTGGCATTATCACAACACAAAGAAAGTAAGGACATTTTTTCCTTTTTGCATTTTGTCATTTTTTGGGTGTGTGTGTGGCCATTTGTCGAACCTTGTGTGTGTGACCATCTATTAGGTCATGTCTAAGGACTATCCTCTCTACCCTACCATTGTTAAAAAAGAAGTTATATTTGATTGACATCACCAACGAGAAGAAAAAGCAAGCTTTGTCCTTGCCTACACTAATAGAAATTGGTCAAAATGTAACCACTTTATGTGCAACTACATGCAACTATTATTCATTTGGAATTACCTTTAGACATTTTTTTGACTACATTACAACTAGTTTACAATTATTTTAGTTTTCATCCTTTCATGTGAACAACATTTAGTTTAGTTTCATTTTTTAAAAAAAATTTATGTCTCATTAATTGCAAATATGACCAATTTAGTTGCAACTCAATGAAGATACAAAGGTGTCATTTGTGTATTCCAAGCAATATAGTTGGGTATATTAAAATTTACAAATGTATATTTTCAATATATATTAATGATTATATTACATGTGTAGTAAAATATTATTATTAGCATAAATAGCGTTGATATTATGGTTACACTATAAATATATTTTGAGTATATTAAAATTTTATGTAAGATATTTACTAAATATATTGTGTCCATATTACAAGTTTATGGACATTACAACAAACATTTATTTTTATTTTATTTTATTTTATTTTTCAATAACATATAATAATATTATATTTAATATTATCTTTGACGAAAATTTTAAAATAATATTATTTTATTCCATACAATGACAACAATGATGATGATGATATTACTATCATAGGAAAAATAATAATATAACTATTGAAATTAAAACCATTATGCCTGCTAAAATTATTATTATTATTATTATTAGATACTTATAGTTTAGAAGAACTATAAAATTAACATAATAATACAAATACAAATAACAAAATAGTTAACCTAAGTTAATTCAAACTTCCAATAATAATTTTATTATATTTTTATATTTTTATATCTATGTATTTATCTTAAACATTTGCTGAAATCATTACTAAATAGATATTAAATTTTATTATATTAATATAAATTTTTTTTCAAAGTTTATTAAAATTTAATTTCTTATTTATTGAGAAACTCATTATTCTAATAAATCATAATAGATTTTTAAATTGACATAATATATATTATAATATTAATAAAATAGTTAAATTAGGATAGCTAAAAATTACATTATTATTACTGTTATAAGTAATCAATTATAAAGTATTACCACATTATAATAATTACTGAAATATAATTTTTCATTTCAATTTTATTATTTTATAATAATTACTATGATAATTAGCAAGGAAATTTAATAAATTATAATACAAATGAAATTTTTATTTTCAAAGGGTTAATATAATTATTTAAAATACAAAATATTTATTATAATAACTCATAAATAGCTATAATGAGTGAAGTATTCATATGAATAATAAAAACAAAAATAGTTATTCTTAACTAGCAATTAGCCACAATAATAATTCAATAAATTTTATTGTTATTGTTCAATATCTATTTTTAGTTTTATTTTTAACTATAAAAATGAAAAACTAATGGGAATAATTATAATAAAATAGTTAGCCTAGGCTAGCTTCTAATTATATTGTTAGAATTTTTTAAATTAATACTTAATATTTATATTTAGTAGTTAGTAATTATTAATTACTGAATATTTCAGTTTTTTTGGTTTAAAAAAATTATTTAATTATTTATTAATAATTAGCTAGTTATTTCAATATTAGTCAAGTAAGAATTAATTAATATAGATCATTATAACAAATATATAATTATAACTAAATATTATAATTTCTTAGTTATCTAATAAATTTATTAACATTTAATCATAATGTACTTAATTCATTAATTAAAAGTTATTGGTGAATATTTTAATAATTAATTAGTTAGTTTGATAGTTTATTGATGAATTAATTATTTTTTAATTTATTTTTTAATTAATTAATTAGCAATTTTATTAATTAATTAGTCTATATTTTATTCATTGATTAATTAAGAATATTATTCATTTGTTAATTAATCAGTTAGCTAGTTAGTTAATCACTTACCTACTTAATTATATAATTTACAAAAACTAAAATGAAGATGAAAATATAGCATAAACTCATTAATTGTTAGTAGCTAGCAACTAAACATTTTTAGTCACAATTTACTAGCAACTAAAAAGTTTATCCCATATGTTTTGGTTTTCATTCTCATTTTTAAAAGTATATAAACAAGGTGTTTTGTTTTACATTTTCATATTTAAAAACATGGGCATATTGAAAAGGGCAATTTTGGGTGCCGTTCAACTGGTGAAGGGGACCCTTGACATCAAAATCATTTGGTAATGAATGCCCAAATCCTAAGTGATGCCCAATTAATTTTGCAATGGAATGAGCAAAATGCAATTGCTTGTGCACGAACAAAAACAACATTGGAATGGGATTTCTTGGAGGAAACAACATAAGGGCACAAGGAGGTTTCTAAATTGCCTTTGGTCAAACTTGCTTCAAAGATCATGTTGAAGGTTTTTGAAATGTTTAATTCGGGTGTGGGATACATCTTTTGATATGCATTTCATGAATTGAAAAGAATGAGAAACTTGGTGACACCATCCTCTAATGCAAGTTATCCTATGTGAAAAAAATAAACATGGCATGGAATGTAACCTTATGGGAGTGGGAATCCAAAAAGTCCACTTGATTTGAAGAACTACAAGCAATCTTTGATTTCCATGCATAAAAGATGATTCATGGATAATATTTATCTTTAAACCCTTCCATTACTTCAAGTTCAATTGTTCAATCAAAATTTGAAATTATTTTTACAAAATGTGTAAACTTTAATTTAAGTTGTGTGGAACTATGAAGGACCAATTTGTGGCTAATGCAATTTGTCTCACTATAAAACATTGCCAAATGTACCCCCACCATCATGCACCATGGGGGAGGAGGTGGCCAAGCTTATTGCCAATTTCATGGTTTTAATGATGATAGTCATAGAATAGTTTTTTGAACATATATGTGCATTTTTGTAGCCTTTTGAACATTTTGTACAAATTGATGTGGATTAGTACATTTAACATTTTGGATTTTCCATGAATTTTATTTGCATTTCTTAATGTAATGTTTCATAGGTCATATTAAAATATCATTTTAAATCACCCTGCTTTTTTATGCAATATTTTAATGCCTTGACCCTACTATACATGTTTAAAATAATGAACCCATAACACATCCATAAACACCAAAAACCCATTAATAACAAAGATGTATTACCCATTCTTTTGATTTGTTTGTCATTAGACATATATAATGTATGCAATATTTGCATATCATTGGCAAAGCACATACTAAATTTCTCTTCAGTTGCAATAATTGCATGGGGGCCCAAAGCACACATTAGATTTTTCTTCCTATTTTGCAATACTCACATAAAGGCTCAAAACCCACATTAGATTTTTCCTCTTTACTTGTAATACCCATATGGGGCTCAAAACACACTCTCAATTTTTCGTCTTCTTCAATACTTGCAAAATGATTATATAAACTTATATGCACTACACACATTCAAGCATTTTAATCTAGTTGATGGGTATTGAATTTTTAAATCAGGATTCATTTTAAAAGGCTTTGATCGATAGACAATTTTTTTGGCAAGCCCTATGTGCAAAATATTGAATATCTTTTTAAAATATTTATGGGGTTTAGGTTTTAAAGGATTTAAGGTTTAGGCTTTAGGCTTTAGGCTTTACAATTTGGGGTTCAAGTAGAAGGTTCAAGGTTAAGTTTTAGGTTTAAAGCTTTAGGTTTTAAGGTTCACAATCTAGGGTTTTAGTAAAAAACTTAAGTTTATGGTATTATTTTTTTAGTTATAGTTTTAATGTTTTGGGCTTAGGGTTTAAGTTTTAGGGTTAGGTTTTAAGCTTTAAAATTAAGTTTTAATGTTGGGTTGTAGGTTTTGGAATTGAAATTTAGATTTTAGGGTTAGGTTTATGCTTTAAGTTTTCGAATTAAGCTTTAGGCTTTAAGGTTAAATTGTAGGTTTTAGGTTTGGATTAAAAATTTTGGGCTAAGTTTTTGTTTTGTTTAGGTTTAGGCTTTAAGGTTTGGCTTTAGGCTTTAAAATTAGGTTTTAATGTTAAGTTGTAGGTTTTAGGGTTAGGATTGTGGTTTAAGGTTTAGGGTTAAATTTAAGATTTAGGTTTTAAAGTTAGACTTTAAGCTTTAGAGTTAAGTTTTAATGTTAGGTTGTACGTTTTAGGTTTTAGGTTTATGCTTTTAGTTTTAAGCTTTAGGGTTAGGTTTAAAGTTTTAATTTTACAATTTTGGTTTTAAAGTTTAGGCTTTAGGTTTTAGACTTAGGTTTAGATTTCAAGTTTTAGGGTTGACATTTAGGCTTTAGTTTTTAGGGTTAAATTTAGGTTTAGGCTTTAAAGTTAGACTTTAGGTTTTAAGCTTGAAGGTTAGGTTTTAATGTTAGCTAGTTGTAGGTTGTAGGTTTTACATCTTAAGGTTTAAGGTTTATAGTTAAACTTAGGCTAAAGTTTTAAGTTTTAAGTTTAAGGATTACAAATAATTTAAAACATGTAGTGATACTTGTCTTTAATTGTTCATAATCCTTAAAATTATATTTAATCATAAATTATTTAAAATTAAATTTTACATAGTAGTAAAATGTTTACACTACACAATTTCAATAGGATAACAAAAAAAAAATCATAATCAAAGGATGACAATCTTTATCATTTATGTTTACTAGTGATGCAAGGGTTAAAGACTTCAATCTTTTCAAGGGGTTGAAAGGTTCATTTGACAAAAGTGATTCATTCCATTCCTTGCAATAAAAGAATCCAACCATCAAAAAGTTAGCCAAGTTATTTCTTGATCATGTTTTTCGATATCATGATCTTTTTAAATATGTTTTTTTTATCATGGACCCAAGTTTGCATCCAAATTTTGGAAACGGCTTTTTGAACTATTAGGTGTGAAGATGAAATTATCATTAGCCTTCCACTCCCAAATAGTCAATCAAGTCTTGTAATAATATTTTTGATGCACAACCAATCAACATCAAAATAATTGGTTAAACCTCTTGTCCATGGCAGAGTTCACATACAACAATGCAGTGCATTCATCAACACGAAAAACACATTTCTTTGCAAATCATAGTTTTGCCCATGCCAATTTAACATCCAAGGTGTGCATAAGATTGTGAATCTTACAATGGAAGATCAAGGTGTGTGGTTGGTAAATATTCGAGCACAACTTGTATCCAACTTTGAGGAGGCACAAAGATGATACAAGGAGAATGTTTATGTACATCATAAGGATCAACCAAATTTCAAAGTCAAAAACCAAGTTTGGTTTTGATGACAACACATCAAAACAACTCAACCTTCAGAGAAATTAGACTACCAAAGACTTGGTCCATTCACCATCATGAAATAAATCAACGTTGTGGCCTTCCAACTCAAATTTCCAAATTCTATAAAGATCCATCCAATGTTTCATGTTTCTATGTTGGAACCCTTCCAAAGCCCGTCTTGGGAATACATAACCCTGCCTTCATGAAACTTTCAAAGTTTGCATCACTTGCTTTGAGGCCCTTAAAAATAACTCATGTTTTATGCACATTGTTCGAAAATTGCAAAACTAGCTAGTTATTGTGGTGTCCTAGTATAAAATCCAAGTGTATGGTCCACTTCTCTTCAAATATGAATAGGGACCAATAATTTGAGCCAAATAAGGGGCAACCACAATATTACAAAAATATGAATGATTCTTGAATTTTTTCTTCCTTCACCTAGCCACTCGTCCCTTGCTTTTAACATCACTATTTAAACAAGAAAAGTCCTACGAAATCAATAGCAAATACTTACTCCTACTTTTCACAACATTCTTTGCAAATGTGTGTACAAGCATGAAATCAAACCATGTGTCATTTAATTGCGCTTGAAAGTTTGTGAGGCTTTGAACATCATTAAAAACAATTTCAATTTCCAAACTTTTCAAACCCTTGAAGAATACAATCAATTATTTCCACACTCACACCTTTCTTCAACTCCATCAATAGATTATCGACCCTACAACACAATCACATTATATTACAACATAGAACAACTAAATGCCATATGTGGGGGATTTTCTTAGCAAGTTACATAGTAAGTCATGGCCCATCATCATGGTCAATGAACACATCACAAATTGGTGTAGTAACATGACTTGCGATAGTAATGGAAACATGGTACGGCATGAATCAAGTAACATCTACATGTATAATAGGAAATGTACACAAAATGTTGTAACACATGAATATGTAAATTATTTCAATGCATGTTACAACCCATCTTATAAGCAACCCATACATTACATGCATGTGAAACAACTACTTTTTAGCAACAAGGTGTAAGTTACTTGGATTCCAAAGGAGCTATTGTAACATATTGAAAATGATGTTATAGATGTAAATCAAGAATAACAAGGAGGGCTCACCACAAAAAAACATATAATTCTTGTAGCGTATCATCCTTCTTAAATTGCTTAATTGATTTAGAAGACTTTGGCACCACTATCTTTGATGATTCCTTAACCTCTGTCTACACATCCATGTTGGTAAAAATTGGAGGTGCTTCAACAAAAGGTGGGGTAGATACCTTGTCAATGGGAGCAATTAACACATGAACAAAATACAAAATTGGTACCTCAAATGGTGGTGGATCGATTGACACCTCAATAAGGGTTGGAATTAGTACCTCAAGAAGGGGTGGATGTAAGATTGTGGTAGATGGCAAAGTTGGGATGTTACTTACGGGTTCCATGGGCACCTTTGCATGGGAGGGAATTGCCACTTCCAATATGAATTGGGTCATCACTTCAACCAAGGAATGAATGGGGAGTTGTTCAACATGGGATGTAACTGTTATAGATGGCATTTCTATTTCAAGCAAATATACCCCAACATGGATAATAGTTGGTTCACCAACATGTGGAAATGAAATTTGAAATGCAAGGGGGGGAGTTACCAAGACCTGTTCGAGTTCTATTGCATCAAATTGTTGATTGAGGTTTTGGAGGGGGCAATCTACAAGGTGATACTTTGACCTAGATCATGGTGAGTGGCGAAAGGTTTTCTTGCTACAAGATGTCTTAGTAAGTGGCAATTTTGCAATTTTTTCAACTTGCAGCCCCTTTAACTCCCCATTTGGTTGGTTTACAAACTTGAATGCCTCTTTTAAAAAGGTAAATTTATTGGTAAGAACATTCGTGACTTGTGACAAAGTTGATGTACAACACTTTCCATGTAATAGGGAATTTTTTCGTAACCAAAATGATTATTTAAATAATTGTCCTAAAATTTATATTAGAATTGTAGGTTAAGGATTGTGTATGGGTAGTGTACAAATGGGTGGACCAATTTGCCATAGATCCAAAGTCCTTATATACTCAAAATCCTAACTAGATTTTGGAAATTACAATTAGTTTACATTGATTTCCTCCATATTTTTTCCATCTCATTAATGTCTCATCTAGAGTTTTTCCTTCTTTAAGCATGTGAGCAAAAATAACATAAAACACCTCTTCCTCCAATATGATATGGACTTTTAAAAAATTGTTACTAATTAGCCCATTCAAAAGTCCATAAATATATTATTAAAATTCAGTTATTTCTTTTTTTAAACCTTAACTTCCTTATTATGATATCTTATTAATTTCAAGTCCTTAACACACACCCCATCAATCAATGGACCATATCATAGTCCATAAAGAAATGGTAGTTAGAGTTATAGTCCATGAGTTTTGAGTTCAAAAGTCCATGACTTTTACAATTTAAAAAAAATTATAAGATTATTTTGTGTATCATGTAGATATTCAAGTTAAGATCTTTAAACCAAGTCCATTTTAATAACTTTCAAGATATATAAAACAACATGGACATTACAATGGCAACCACAAGGGAGAATTGATGTCTTAGCTTTGCCAACCTTCCCCAATTAATGACCTCACCCCTCTTGCAAACAACATGGGTCCCTTTTCTGGAATCATCCAAAGAGTAGCTAACCATTGCCTATTATTTGACCCTTTGTCCAACCATCTTGTTATGTTGCTTTGGGTAGTTCCACGTAATGGGTGCACTAGTGGACTTGGTAACCCTTTTGAAAATACGTATAATTTAAGAAACCTTGCAAACCATGGAACATGATCAAGCATATGTGACCTCTACATGCTACACACAACATCACACAAACTTGTGGCTTTTTCTTGGTTATGCGCCCATGGAAAAGGGGGGGAACAAGGCATTGGAACACATGAATTGAAGGGAACATTATGGTACAATGGGTGCCAACCCCATTTTCTTTCTTCAAGTTTTGGGAGATGCAATTTGTCAAACTCCTACATTCATTCTTCAACATATTTTGCCATCTTCTCCATGTGTTCATGTGCCCATTATTGTTTAAGTTTTTTATTATTTCATTCAAGTAGTTTGTACTTGATGTAGTCAACAAGCAAAGCGAATTTGTGATCCACAATTTCAGGGTTCATCACATGACTAATAGTAATTCACATTTTTTTCATTTGAAATTTTAATTAATGGTCCTAACACAAGGAAAAAACTCAATTAGGGTACCAAAAAGGGGGGAAATGACTTCTTAGAATTACTTTTTACAAATAACATTTACATGAAACAAACTTAAGTGAGAAAAATTGAATAGTCCAATATAAGATAATTCATGTGTTAGTGGTGATTTTTCACATTCATACATAGTTGTGTATGCATATTTTTGTTTAATGTTAGAAACGCAAAAAATCCCAAAATGAGTTTCAATGGACAACTAAACATGTTTTTTGGCAAAATTATTTCTTGCACATGTGATATGCATCTAAAGCAAAATTTTTGAACCCAATGAATTAATTTTTTTCAAATGGTTTAAAAAATGAGTCATGTGCCTTACAACCTTTTCTTTCAAAATTTTAAAATTTTGAAATTTTTGTATATGATTTGATATTTCATCAAGTTCATCCAATGAACATGTACTTTCATAAAAGGGGCATTTTTTGTTCTACAAAAAGTTTGAAATCAATTGTATGACTTTATGCATTCCTTTTGATTCCTATAAAAAAAGGTGTAACTTTGATATTGGACATAGTTAGTTTATAAAACTCAAAATGACATTTACATAGTATCCAAATTATTTTAAAATATTTTTGTTAATCTAAGAAGACATTATTTTAGCTATTGGTATACAACAATCCACTAAAATTATAATAATGTAAGATAAACAAAAATCCAAAGTTGTCCTTTGGAGTCCTTAAAAAGTTAAACACTCCTTTTTGGTACCCCAATTGTAAATGGACCCAAACATAAACATGGACATGTGGAGTTTGATTTGGGGGAAATTGTAATCAAGTGTAACATGAATGCAAATTAATAAAATTCCACCATATGAACAATAAATAAATAAAAAGGACAAAGACAAAACATGGGTGGATAGACTAGGGTTGGAGACAAGGATGTTATAATAAAAATTAAAGGCTTGTAACATGGAAAAGAATATGAAATAGTCGGTGGCATGAACAAATAATATAGGATGCACATGTTATAATAATACTACCTAAATGTTACATGACTATAAGTTAATAGAATTCCAATATATGAACAAAGAAAAAAAAGGACAAAAACAAAACATGGGTGGTTGGAGACAAGAATGTTACATTAAAAGTTAAGGGCCTTGTGACATGGAAAAGGGTATGAAGTAGTTAGTGACATGAACAAATAAGATAGGATGCACATGTTACGAGAATACTACCCAAGTGTAACATGATTGTAAGTTAATAGAATTCCAATAAAAAAACAAGAAGAGAAAAGGACATAGACAAAAAATGGGTGGATAGATTAAGGTTGGAGACAAGGATGTTACACTAGAAGCTAAAGGCCATGTTATGTGCCTAGAACATCAACTAAACTGATCCAATATAATCAAATGTAGGTTACAATGGTATGTAAATTAAATTGACATGTTCTAAAAACATTGTTGCAAACAAATGTGTTACAAAACATGCATTGATGATAAGTAAATTAAGTGTAGGTTTTCAATTCTTACTTGATCCTTCATAGTCCATTGTCCAATTAATGTTGAGAAGACATCATCAACCCATTTAGCCCAACCTCCATCCGGCAAAATGCAAACTATTCACAAGTGCGAATGTATAAAGTGCAATGACTTTTACAAGATTATAGGAACTCATAGGTTACAAGACATTAAATGGATGTTACAACAAATAGTGATGACCATATCAAGATAAGTGGCCCTAGTTACAATAAGATAAGTTGGATTGGTTACAACATAATAAGTGGGACTAATTACAACACAAGCAATCAAGTTACATCAAATAACTAATGAGGTACAATGTAGGAGGGAAACTTTTACAATGATATGGAATGTTTCATGGGATTCACATAGGATGAAACTTTGTCTAATAAAACATGTTACAAGAAGAATCTCATTAATAGAAAAAGGCCAAAAGAAAAATGGGGAAAATTACACAGTACTTGGGCATTTTAGAAAGGAAACCTTAATGTTAAATGGAATGTTCATACCTTGTTCAAATGACTTGTAAATTACAAATTATGGTTCAATTAGTTTGTAGGGGCAACAAATAACATTGTGAAATGTTGCAACAAATTGAGATTAACATATCAAGACAAGTGGAACTAGTTACAACACAAGTTTGATTAAATTACATCAACTATCTAATCACGTACAATGCAAGAGTGAACCTTTTACAATGATATGGACTATTACATGGGATTCATATAGAAGAAGACTTCATAGATAGTAAAACATGTAACAACTAGGATTCAGTGTCACAACAAGGCAAAATACAAAAGTTGGCAATTATACCTAGTTTGTAGGCATGTTACACAAAGTTTGTGTGCATATAACAAGGGATTTAGCCTAAGCTTGCATGGAATGAGTAGCTTGTGAAAAGATGTGTAGGTTACAAATTGTGTCGCATGACAAAAATATGGAATTATACACAATTTGTGGGCATACAACTAGGGAAGCCTAAAGATGCAAGGAATGAATGCCTTGTTTAATGACTTGTAGGTCATAAACAACAACATTAAAAAAAAATGAAAACAACAAGATCTTGGACACACATTTCAATGGTAAAAGACATAACTTGGGATGATGCATGAACCAACAAAGCAAGTGGAATTGGTTTTTGTAACTTCAATCACAAAGTCCCATGAAAATGCCCATGTTACAAGAATGATTAACAACAAAACTTGTGGGTATGGACATGTTTTAGGGCCATAAGATAGTAAAAATACATTGCCAAGGTTGATGCAAAACAATGATGCATACCTTTTGAATTGTAGGGATGAAATGTGGAATCAAGAAATTGAAGTTCGAAATACTACATGTGAAAAACAATGCAAAAATGCATGATTAAAAGGAATGGAGCTTATCAAAAGCTAGCATCACATTAAGAGATGGAACAAGTTTAGAACATGGAACATGTTTAATGGATGCAAGATTGAAAGAATAAAAAACATATGGAATGTAAGGACACAAGACATGTTTGCTAGGTTTGGAAAAGGGGTGGAAAATGATGTTATTATCTACAATTTTACAATGTTGCAATGCAAGAACTCCATAAACTGGGCAATGAAAACACATGAAGGTGGATTGAAGGTTATAAAACCACTTGCAACAATTAAACAACTAACGGATGGTATCAAACAATTGCAAAAGTAGTGAGAAGAAAGATGGGATTACGGGCATAGAGGAACAATGGAGATGGGGGAATATTGTGCAAAATGATTACAAAACAGGCATGTCGACGAAAGACAACAACGATGCCTTAAAGCAAGAAAGGTTTGTGGATGGGATGACAAGGGGATGGGGTGGGGGGGTGGCATTGTGAAGGAAGGGACATGTATGGCATAATGTAGCATGGGGATGGGATGGGGATGGTGGGTTAAAAAAAGAAGTAACAAGGGGACCCTATATGCCTATATGTAGGGTGATGATGTGGCACCTATGAGGGGTTAGAGGTTACGACAAGAGGGGAACGAGAAACGGAAAGAGGGTTACGTGCGAGAAAGTAACAAGAGGTGGAGAGGGTTAGGCGGCAAGGAAAAGGATGACATCATGCTGATGGGGGTGGTCCTTTTGTACCGGCTCCCATTTAAGACCCTTGGCCAGTTCAATGTCTTCCCAAAGAACAAGTTACAACCCAAAAAAAAGAACACAAAATCATCAGCATTAAAAACTCTGAGAAATTCTCAACACTGGCAAGATCTAATAGAAATGACTGCAGATGGGAGTCATTTGCAGCAATTTTGCATCATACTTTGTTTTGTGTCGAAACTCAGCCTGG
>Ga0209208_10006509_pt1 | contig 16091 bp, 15 predicted proteins | sample S1TSphfallax_3_FD_187694 | JGI IMG/M metagenome (GOLD analysis project Ga0209208, IMG submission 187694) | Host-associated microbial communities from peat moss isolated from Minnesota, USA - S1T2_Fd - Sphagnum fallax MG (SPAdes) (version 2) | ecosystem: Host-associated > Plants > Peat moss >...
AAGCCATTTGGATGTGGGCCCTGTGGAGAGGTGCAGAGTATACTATAAGGGGGAAGGTGATGGTTTCCCCGAAGTCCGGGCCATGGTGAGTCTTGTGTGTCCGTGTTGCTCGTGACTCGTTCTAGCACTAAAAGTGCTCAAACTACGCACTAACCACCTTGTGTGGGTTTTGTGCAAGCCCGTGTGAGTGAGTGAAACTTGTTAACTTTTCCTAGTCCCATCTCAGAGCTCTAGCACGCCCCTCTACTCCTCAAAGTGTTATGAGTTAAGGAGCGTGCCCTAACTCCTCTTTATTCCGCTGTTTTTTACTTGGACTCACATTTGAATATTTCAAGGAGTTGGGAGTGCGTCATTTGAACGGCTTGAAACAACTCATGTTTAAAGGTTATAATGCATGAAAAGTGTGGGTAGGTAAAATGACCATATTCAAGCCAAGTTTTGATGTCCATTTAAAATAAGTAAATGGTGATTAGATTAGGATATGCCACCAAAGATTGATTTGTTAAAAAATGAAAAAAATTCTTTGAACAAAAAACAAGTCTTCCATGCCTTTTTTGCATGTTCCAAGTTTACAATCTTTGATGTAAGCGTTTTTTATTCTTTCACCTCTAAAAATGTTGAATCCTAGTAGAAAACCTCATGCATCGTTGATAACAACATTTATAGTTAACCATTTTCAAGATTTATAAATAGTTTTGTATACTTGTTGTGATCCTCTTTTGGTTAACCTTCTAGTTCCTAACCATCACCCAACTTAGAAACCTATTTCATATGAATTTTCAATGTTAATTACTAAGTACTTATGTTGATCATACAATGTTTGGAGGTTTCTATAAAATGAATTGTAGGATTCACTTGTGAGTCCCTGAGCTTTGTAGACCTCCAATCCTTTTACAAGTTGAATTGTTAACTTTAGATGCCTATGCTTGAACCAATACCACCAAGAATATCCAAGAATCCCATCCTTGAATGGTATAAGGCGAATCTGTGTGAATTTTGCTACCATTGATTTGAATTAATGTAGTGTTATTCAGAACTCATAGTTTTGCAGGTCAACCAACTATTGCTAGATCTTCTTCATATGTTAACACACTTAGTGGCCCATGTTTCTTGGGTCTTGTCTTACTAGCGAGGTGATTTGATAAGGATGTCAAGGGTATATTATATGTTTGGATGGCCTTTTATAGTGATATGAAGCCATTTTCCACTAGACCCATAGTTTCTTGTAAGGCTTCAGTTGTCCACTTGTCACTTACAATCTTGTTTGTTCTTACTTATTTCTGACCAATATTTTGTGTAGATTGCAAAGGAACATTCTCCTTGTCAACAATTTCTTAATGAATGGCACTAGTCCTCCATCTGCAAGGGACATTCAACATCATGGTTGATTAGATCCTCAAACCCTTATTAGCCTCCAATTGAATGTTCATGTTTTGCCCCCAACAAAAATATATTTTAGGTTTTCCTTAGATTAGACCAAGACCAAATAAATTATCTTAGTTCTAGATATGTGTCAAAATCATGTTATAAAGTCTTGAAAGTTCAAAGATTACATCATAGAAATATGAAAAATCTACCCAAATTAGATTCTCATCTATTTGTTATTGTGTAGGTTGTTGGTGTGAATTTGAAATCACAATTCAAACAAGCTTGGGGGAACCTACAAGATCCTAATCTTCTGCTAATTTTTTATTGTTTTGGTATGTATGTAACTAACCATTGGTAGCATAAGAACTTTTTGTACCTTTCACTATAAAGCTTGTCTATAATAACAATATTGCACTCATCATTTGTCTCCTTTACTTTAACCTTTATGTTGGCGTCCTCTTTTACTTTTTTCACTATTTTATTTGGCTGATATCTAAATTCATCATCACTCTTTCTCTTTGTGCACTGTTGATTAATTGATTTTGACAATTCTACAATGGGCTTAAATTGACACTCTATATTTAAAGCTTTATTATCATTCACTTGAGACCTTAACACTATTGCACTAGAACATAGAAGCTCCAATAAACTTTGAATACCCTCTTCAACATAATTAGCATACTTAGACATGTTGTCTTCTAGAAAACAATACAAAATCCCTTATTGCAAATGAATTTAAATATTATTCTAGAACTTAAATTGTGTATGTTCAAGTTTTGGAAGGAAAAATATTGCAAAGTTGTTAAGATAGCATAGTATTCCAATATTTGTCCTTGGATTTTTTTCCTTGTTTGTCACCCCATAAGTAAATAACAAACATGCCATTATGGGTAAATCAAATCCCAAGGATTTATCCAATACTTATAACCAAACATTAAAAGGCGAATTATTCCACATTATTTTAAAATTTCCCAAACAATTTTTTGAAACAATGGGTTAAGCCCAACCCCATTTCCAATCAATTTTCTTCACAATATTGACAAGTCCCCTTTTAATAGAATACAAATTTTTTTAATTCTAAGGGTTGTGCACATCTAATGGTTTTGCTCAATTGTGGTGGGGAAATTTGTTTTAATAATGCGTCCCTCTCTTGTGAAAGTACACCCACATTGGAAAATGGGTATAGCTAGCCCCTTTAAACCTGAAAAAAAACCTTCTTTTACAAGTGGAGTCCATATCTTATAAATGTACATAATTTTTTCCAATATGCACATGTCTTTTCTTTTTGTTTACAAGGGATGTTTGGTTATAGATGGGTGTTTGGTTATGTGCTATTCCATCCTACCTCCAACTTTGATACTATCATATACGAAGTGTTTCATAAGCATTATTGGTGAAACTTCAAACAGAAACAAACAATCTCTTCCACAACAATTCAAATTACTTTGGATCTAGTTGTGGAAACTTTTGGTAATTTAATGGGGTAGTATTTCATTTGTGAGTTGTCAGATAACAACAATGAACATCAAATTCTAAACACAAGAAAACAAAACCATTTAGTCAGAGAAAAGAACCCAGAAGAACATATCCTTCATATAGTTAAATGGATTCATAAGATAAATATCACATAAGCCAATAAAACAAGGAAAATTTCAGAATTGAAATTGAAAAGGCAAAACTACAACTCGACTCCAATTAGAAAGAATACCAGAAACATCCACATCTAATCACTAATAATGTGTTGTATGTATTTTTTGAAGGAAAAGTTGAAATGGTAACAATTTGGTATTTCTCTGAAGTGCCAGTGAACATCATGATCAAATCTTCCCATTGCTTTAGGAAAATGCAACCAAAACTCAAGAGAAACCTTGGTTTAGCCACCACAATATAAAGTACACCTATACATATGTCCTCACCAATGTTGGTTCAAGTTCTATCTTCATTTGATCAAGTAAAATGTTTCCATCTGTAATCTACTCTACTTTAACTACTTCTAGGAAGAAAAGTTTGCATATTGCCTCCTCTTCTAACTAGCTATGTAGTATCAAAAGATTCAAAGAATATTTCTTGCCAAAATCAAAAACCCATTTGCATGAAAAGGGTTCACAAATGATCACACAATCTAAAGTGTCATATTGTAAGAATGAAGTGCAGTACGTCAGTCTTTCCTCCTTACCTGAATTCATGTGCTCCTTGACTCAGTTACCTTGATGTGCAGAGCTGACCGATTCAATGCAACAGAGAAGAAGCAGAAAATAATTTTAGAAGGTTGCAAAGAAAAACTCTCAATGGGACAGCGTGCTATCTATCCAAAGACTTCTTCAAAAGCAGACTCTCATGTATGTCATATGTCCTATTATTGTTCAGAGATTTCTAGCTATTGTGTACACTGCTCTGGGGTAATCCCCAAATGTAATTCTTCTCTCATCATCATCAAAGTACACGAGCTCATCAAAGTATAGGGGTCTTTTAGTCTTTACCTGTATTTTGGAAAAACTTTTGAGTGCTCCTGAACCCCATGAAGAGTTAGTAAAACCCCACTTTGCTGCAAATATGCAAAACGGATTGAAAATGAACTCTGAGTATATTGTTAATGGTTCCGGTTTTGTCCTTTATAGCTGTTTGAACTACGTCCCCTTTGACTAATGGGACTGCGTGCTCTAGGAGAAGTTGGACTGTGACTGCGTGCTTTGTCAATAGCTCGAGTCTCAACTGGAGCCCTTATTTGCTTTCCAGCCTTCTGACGTTTCTTCTGGTATGCAAGCCAGATCTGGAAAGAGAGACCACCAAAGACCATACACACTCCACCCCATTGCTGCATGGAGAGACGGTTTTTGTTCCAGATTGAGGACATAAGAATGCTCATAAACTTACGTGTTGTGGTTACAGTTGTGTTTGTCAAAGCTCCAAAGTGGCTGATGGTTAGGAAGATGAAGTTTTGGCCAACTGCCCCACATATGCAAAACCAGAAAATGTCCCAGCTGACATCAGGGTTAGAGACACAAAAGCTCAAGGCTGGATAACCACCTGCACCAGGCACCAAAAAAAGGAAGAGAGACATGTACAATGTGCCCCAGAAGTTCATGCCCATCATGATGTGCCATGCATTGACACCTGGGTACCTGTTACCTCCATAGCAACAAAGACAATAATTAGCTTCCTTCACAAGGTCCAAGGGCACAATAAAGCATGAAGTAAGCATGCTCCTGTGTGTGAGAATGAGAGAGACACAGAGGGACAGAGAGGACCTTGCAGTAAGGGAATCTTGACTGGCATTAGTGAATCCATCACATGCGAGGTTGATTAAGCACAGACTATAACCAAGGGAGGCATTGGGGATTGCAACTCTGCTTGGACTTGATGAGCTCTGCATCCCAAGGAGAAAACCATCCATTCATCACACCATGCTAATTTGGCTGGTGGTTTTGAAATGCCTGGATGTTACAGATATTGGAAGTGAAGGAAGGACCGGTCAGGCACTTACTTTGTTGAGAGCAAAAACAGATACACCACCTGCTACCAAGAACGTGCACAGATACTCCTGCAGAGTGTAATGCACACCATACACAATCCCTCCCATCACCATTACTGCCATCCTCCCCACTCCCAAAGGATCATCAGGTACCTTCCTTGTCTCCCAAATTCAGCATTTTGTTCTTTGGTCCTCCCATTGGAATCTTCATAGTAGAAGTACAAGTATAGTCAAATTGCATTGGCCTGGAAGAGTTTGAATTAGTAGAAGAAAGCAGTTTTCAAAGTTGCAGAATCTTTTCAACTTGTTGCTGTTGTCTATAAAATGATGAAGGAAACCACAATACCTGGAACCATCTTCGAGGATTTGGCCAGAACCTGTCCATCACAAGGAGACAAGCAGCATATGATTCACAACACAATGGAACAACAAATTTACATAATAGGTAATCCCATTGGTGAGGCTACTAACATCCCAGTAGCCTGTCAGGACATTCTCAGAGTCTCTAACAACCCAATCTCAATAAGAGATGAGAAACAATAAGTCACAATCTGTAGCATCAGCCAGGGGCTGCTAAATTGGCAAGCTCTTTGCCTTGATGACACCGCTCAGGAACCTTGGAGTCTACAATGATTTTAAAGAACAAGGAAGTCCAGCTCAATGCAGCAATGGAAGAAGCTGGCATGTTGGGGAGAATTTCCACACCTGTGCAGGATAGCTGATGTATCTCAAGGCAAGAATACCACAAGCAGGTCCTATGGTGTTGGATACACTGGGAGCACAGTAAGCCTTCAGGGGAGGTGGGTTTGACCGATGCTGTCCTGGCCATATCCGGAGCACTGAATTGCAAGCCAAAACACTATGATGAGGCAGGCAATGAACATATGACAGGTCAAATGTTGTATCAGAAACACAAACTTGAATTGTCAGGACTACAAGTTTTCTTTTGGTCCACTATACAATTCTGTATGTGTGAAGACTTGGATTCCATTTCACAAAAATGTGTTGAATTTATGTGTGTGATCTATGGAGAGGAAAATTCCAAGCAGCATATACATAGTTGATGACAGATAACTTTCTTAATAGGGGAAGTTGTATTTCCATTTTTTTCCAAATGGTGTGCAAAAAAATATAGGGGGCAACTGATTGAAAAAAAGAAGTTTATAATTTACTTAAATACAAACAGGGTGCTTAGAATTGGCTAATGAGAATGTATATTTTTATTATTTTATCATTTCATAGTGTGCCAAAAAATACCCCCATTAATTCACATGTTTGATGAAATATACAAAGAGCAACTTCCCCGAGATTGCTTTCTTACTGGCAAAAGACCAAAGGAAACACACTGCGCATTGCATCAGGTTCAGGAAAGCGAGGTATTGAAATCTTTGCTCGTCCTTCCCATACTTTTTGGTGGATCTGTACCACATACATACATGTACGAAGAAGCTCAAAATTAGTTTTGCCATGGCATAGAGGCATGGCTCTCATGAGGAGCAATTTAAGGGAAAATGTTGCAACCCTGCCTTCTCTTAGATCCTATTGAACAATTGGCCTTCCTCTTCATGCAATTTCACCAAGAGATGAAAATCTTGATCTTGAACTACTCTTGGTCTTGACTGATCATCATTGATCCAAAATGTATAAATGGCATCAAACTCTTTGGTAGACCTCTCTGTTTCTGAGCTTGTTTCAGAGGATTTCTGCCTCTACTTTTTCTTGCTTTCCATTTTGGCTGTCAGATCTGTGTGCTCCTGTGATACAGACAGCCTATTGCAGAGAGAAGGAAAATGATGGAAAGAAATTTCCACTAATTTAAGAACCGCATAATAGAGGGGGGAGAGCACTACTGACATGTTCTCTTGAAGCAATCCCTGTGAGATGTAGGAAGCATAGATGGCCGCCACGCAGAGGAAGAACGTGGCCGTCTTCGATACATTTGACTCCCCCGACTTTGATGATGATGCTGGTGGCGGGGTGTCATTGCGGCTTGAAACATCACTCCTGGCCTTCCCGCCTATTCGTCCCTTGCCTCGCATCCAGCTTCTTCTCAAGTGTCACGGATTTAGATGTACTTGAATGTGTCGTCTATTCCTGTGCCGTCTTTTCCTTCTTCTTCTTCTTCTTCTTCTACTTTTACTGATCTGTGAAAGGCTCCTGGTGCTCCTCTACTACCACCGTTTTGCTCTGTGTATTTTCTCTATTATTTTAAATTTGCTTTCTCTCTAGCCTAGAGCGGCTAGAACTTTTGCTCCTCTCAACGTTTGTCTCGCAAGTTCACATCAATTTTCTTTGCTTTTCAACCTGATGCACAGTTAGATAGTTCCTCCTCCTCTTTCACGATCAACCACCGTTCCAACTGCTGCTGCTGTTCCTGCACTAAATTAGTGCTATGTTCCGGCGTCAGTATCTCCTGGTGAATGCTATTATTCTTTTCTCGCGTCATCTTCCTCCTCCTCCTCCTCCTCCTCCTCTGCTCTGCTGCGCTGCCAACGCTTTCTTCTTCAACCGGCGATCTGCAAACTCTCGGCCGTTGGCTCGCTCCTTGTTACTGCACGATTGATTGCCTCTCTCCCCTTGCGAACATTCTCTCTCCTCGCGCACAAGACGCCAACGGCCAACCGTCCGCAACGAAAGGTTACCCCCTGCCTTCAGCTGCCCCTTTCCCCCTTCTCACTAACTAGTTAACCCTAACTATCTACTAACTTAACTTAACCCTTTTCCCCCTTCTAGTTAACCAGCTAACCTCTAACTTAACCCTAACTAGCTACTAACTAATTATCTAACTAGCTATTGAGTATTAACTAATTATCTAACTACCTACTAATTACAAATTAATTATTTAACTAACTTACTAACTATCAACTAACCACTAATTATCAACCTACTAATTTTTAACTAACTAATTTGTATCTCATTTTGAAATCAATTCAACTCAATATGAGTCCAACTCTTCTTCTTTTTTTCTATCATTTTGTTGTTAACGATAGTGTGAAACAATGGGGAGCCTGAGGTTCCCAATGTTTGGAAATAGGCATATTTTGTGTTGAAGTTGCCAAGTACTATGGTATTAGTAGCATAGTTCAAAGGGGATGATGCAAAGTACGTGTAATGTAAGCAACAAACATGTTTTGTTCCTCTTAAATGTAACAACAATTCCTTCAAGAGATGGATTTTAGGAGAGTCATTTGCATGTTGTAATGGGTATAATGGGTAAGAACCACATGGCTATTCTTATTTGCTTACCCCCCAAGTAGTGAACAATTTGAGTGTTTGGTCATGGGTAATGTTTAGTGATAGGGTAGGTTACCTTATTGCCATGGCTTATATTGCTTTGAGAATGTCACTTCACTCATGGGCTTTTTACCCCTTCTAAAATTCCTAAAACATGAAGTGAACATTAGATCAAGAACCTAAAGTAGGAGGATCACAAGGCACACAAGGGTTCTTACACCTCCTCCTTAGAATGAGAGGGATTTATGCCTCTAAGTAAGGGCAATATCACTTCCATCGTCGAGGAATAGGCATAAGATCCCTCTTGTTTCCTATGAGCGATAGTCACCTACATGAAATGCCTTTAAGAAATTTCTCTTAAGGCCCACTTTAGACAAGGGTTCAAGGAGCAAGTAAATCGAGCATTCCTATTGGTCAAGATCTTTAAATTGGTACCTTAAGAAAAAAATGTTTATTTCAACATGAAGAAAGGTCCAACTTAAGGTTCAATTTGTTTCAAATTAGTCCCTAGGATTTTGATCCCTGGACCCTTGTCTAAAGTGACCCTAAGTATTACAAGTAAGATAAAGCCCCAATACAAGGCCATTCTCAAATTAAGGGGTCTAAAGATGAGATGGTTTGGGACTGTCCCTCATCATCAAGTGAGCTTTACCCATCATGAAGTCCAAAATGAATGTGTTATCATGAACCTAAACATACATAGATCCCAATGCTATGAAGTGGATGGTTCTTATGTTTACATCATATAAAGTACAAAGTGAAGGTTATCATGAACATTGCATGCAAAAGATCATCATCCCATGCAAATGTTACTTCTACTGTAATTGTTATGAATATCACATGCAATTAGACATTTAATTTAACCTATATGTATCTCATAGTTCCAAAAATTATTTGTGCATAAAAATACATAAATATCTAATTTTAAAAATAACTTGGAAAAAAAAAAAAGCTTGATAGGATATCGATATGTAGCAAAAAAATGTGAAGGAGTCTTAAACTTTTTTACATCCATATCCTGTTCATAGCCAAATTTGGCTAAACTATATTATGCATGATCGCCAGTTCAGCTCCATCACAAATATGAAACGAAAAACCCAACTGTTGCTGTCGCGGTTCCTTGAAGGTTCTGTTCGAACGGTGAACCGCTGGGAACTTCTCATGGGAACGTGCTTGATAACCGGGATGAGAACCGGGAAAACCCTAAATCAAAAGGGGAGAGAGAATGAGAGAGAGAGAGAGAGAGAGAGAGAGACGGAGCACAAGAGGCGCGTCGGCGCTTCTTTTTTCCTCTCTTGTTGCGCTGAGATTGTTTGCACTTTCACTGCAGTGAAGCTTTCTTTGAGGAGATCTGAGGTAGAAGCATTGATCTGCTGACGCTGCAACAGCAGCAGCAGTAGCAAAGATGCCGCCCAAGTTGGATCCCTCCCAAGTTGTGGAAGTTTATGTAAGAGTTACTGGTATGTATCGCGCCTCGCATTCTCTTTCTCTCCCTACTATCTCTCTTTGCTCACGTGCCTCTGGATTTTTTCTTCATGGGTTTTTCTTGCTATCTGGTTTTCTTCAGTGATACAGAAGCAATGAGTTGAGAGAGTGCAAGTTTCTAGGAAGAAGTGAGTGAGTAACTGAGTGAGTGCATATTAGGGTTTTTTGTATGAGGGTAACTAGTCCAAGGTCGGGTTTATTCAGATTTTTGCGTCGTTGATTTGATTGTGGACAGGAGGAGAGGTGGGTGCAGCCTCGTCGCTGGCTCCCAAAATCGGTCCACTGGGACTTTCCCCTAAGAAGATAGGAGAAGATATAGCCAAGGAAACTGCCAGAGACTGGAAAGGTCTCCGCGTGACTGTTAAGTTGACAGTGCAAAACAGACAGGTAACAACACTCCCCCTTTCCCAATCTCCCAATTCCCATCACTCACTTTTGTTGGGAACTTGCTTCTCAGCAGTGCTTCTCATGTGATGAGAGTGCATCCAGCATTTGGAGGAATGTGGATGCATTCCAAAGATGTGTCAAGGTCGTTGGACATTCACAAATGCTGTGAAATCCTTTTCATCAACCTGAACAGCATCTGTGAGTATCCTCTGATTCTGTTTGTTTTTGCACATGTATGTGTTGGTTGGCAGGCTAAAGTTGAGGTGGTCCCAAGTGCTGCAGCGTTGGTGATCAAATCTCTTAAAGAACCTGAGAGGGATCGTAAGAAGGTGAAGAATATTAAGCACAATGGCAACATTTCTCTTGACGATGTCACTGAGATTGCCAAAATCATGGCCCCCAGGTCTATGGCAAAGAGCTTGGCAGGAACAGTCAAGGAAATCCTTGGCACCTGTGTTTCTGTTGGCTGCACGGTTGATGGCAAAGACCCCAAAGACTTGCAGAAAGAAATTGATGAAGGCGAGGTAGAGATCCCAGAGTAGAGAGACAAAAAGACTCTAGTTCACTTTTGTCAGAATGTGGTTTTCTTATTCCCAGCTTTCGATCACTCTGGTTGTGAGCTTTTTTCCTACTTCCATAGTCTTTCTTGCAAATGTGTTAATTGCCAAAACATCTTTCTTGGCACTGAGGAATATGAACATGATTGCAAGCAGTTTCTTTGCAAGAAATATCAAATGACCCATTTTTCTTTGGCATTGAGTATGAAAATGATTGCAAATGTTTTTGTGATGTAGAAATATTAACTAAACTTCTTTTCTTTGGCATTGAAATTTATGATAATCATGAATGCAATTTTCTTCGCAAGTTACATATATAAATCTTTCACTTTTCTTTGTGTTTTTTTGTATCATTAAAGTAGCTGTTTGATTTTTTTCTTCCCAAGGTCTGCAAGTGTTTGTCTGGAAGAAGTGTTGCTTTTGATTCGACAATTGAGTTTAAGTATTTTAACTTCGTTCTAACTCACGAGAATGAAATTTTTTGCAGTTTCTTGGGAGTTTTATTTCTTTCTGGCATTGACGGATATGGTGGAAATCTCTTCTTTACAGTGAGGGATTTGTAAACATGACTTGCATGTTCTTTGTTTCTTTGTCAGAACGGGAACATTTTTCATTGAGCAGTGAGTGAGGAGTATGAATTGCAATTTCTTTCTGAGATGGTAATATAAAAAAAGTTAATAAGATCACCAAAAGATTATCAAAATGAACAGATCTAATAAATACAATGGGAAATGATTGCCTAATGTTCCTCCAAGAATCATACTCTGCATGGTTAAGAAATTTTTGGTTATAATTTTGCACTTCAGCATCCATGGTTCAAAAGAAAGAGTTGTAGATGCTGTGAACATAAGTCCTGTAGATGTTGTGAACATACTTGATAGCTACACTCAGAAAGATCATAGCAACAAATCATCATCTGAGAACATTCTAATGAACTTGTAAGCAAAACATACAGAAATGAGAGACCATGAAACTCTGCAATGCACTCTTTGGTCTTCAATCTTTAGTAGTGGTTAATGAAAATTTTGCACAAAGATTTGCAACCTACAGCAAATCTAGTGAGAAGTTCAGTTGGCTGTTTATGTTTCTCATCTACCACCTGGATTGTTGGAAAGAGACTTAAGAACTCTATGAGCAACATAGAGAAAAGCTAAAGCTAAAAAGCCCTAAAATTCAGGAATTGGGATGTCGACCCTCAGGATCTGGGACTTTAGTTATAGTCCCAGAACCCAGAACTCAGAGATCTGGAGCTCAAAAATCGAGGTCTGTATGCTTCTGGACTTCATACATGTTAGAAAATCCAATGAAGAACCCGGTTTTGAGAAGACGCTTGATGAGGACGATGAGTGTTAGCGTCGAGAATCCTTGAGTGTTGAGCGAATGTTCTCTTTCTCATGCTTTGTTGCTGGACCAGGAATACTGCTCTCCTTCTTTTTGATTCCTCCTCCCAGTTGTTGTTGACTCGAGCTTGCACCTGAAACTCCGACATTTTGCTTCATCATTTCACCACTAGCAGCAGCAGCAGCAACAGGGTTTTGTCTTGACCTAAAGGAGTCTCCACCTGTAACAAGGGTGTTGTGTCGTGACCTCAATGGACTTGCTTGAGGACTCGCCAGTTTTGGTGGTTGATAATTACTGGGAAGCATTCGAGATGGGATGTTGTTGTGATTTGACCCTGAGTGTTGTTGCTGCACTTGTTGGGTATTAGGCAATGCGATGGGCGCCTGTGAGACAAACAGAGGAGCAGCGGCAGGAACTAATGAAGGGGTAGTAGTAGTAGTAGCAGTGCCTGAAGAAAGTATAGCTGGTGAGGCTGACACTACAACAGGATTCTCATCAGATGGAGGTTCTGATTCTCGTGGAACTTGAACTAGTTGTACAAGAGCTCGCCGCTGCAGCTTTCGTTTCGGTTTTGCTTGCTTTCCAGAAAGCTGAAGGACATCCAAAATCTTGTCAGTTCCAGTAAGAAATGTACTATCTTTCTACAATGTACTTTGAAAGTCAGTCATTAAAGATTTTGAAATGCAAGTAACGGAAAGGAAAGGAAAGCAGTGAGGATTTGAACCTTGATGTTTCCGACGTCAGCGAGTGGCCGACGCCTCGCTTGTACTTTTTCACCATCTTCTTCACCTGGGACCAATTGTTCCTCCTCTTGTAAGCCTTCTTGCCTCTCATCACCATTCTTCATCACGTCTTTGCAGGCTGTCTCAAGCAAACTAGCCGCTTGAGAAACCATAGCTCTCTCTGCCCTTCTTGCACCTGCCTCTACCTCATCCAGAATGCCAACATGAGATCGATGCTCCCCTTCCTCCCAGATCGGTGAGATTCCATTGGCGACATCCCCTTGAGAAGATCCCGGAGCTCCTGCCGCATCTGGCATCATCATAGATTCTCCTCCTCGGTTTGCGCATCGCTCCAATTTGCAACGACATTCAGGTCCACAAAGAACACCCGCAGCCTTGCATGCACATTTCTTCGTTTTGCAGCTCGAACTTTGACTACAAGAACAGCATTGGCCATTCAAGGAGGCTGTTGGCTGTTGTTCTGTGAGCTGCGTGTTGTCGGCTGCCTGGTTTCTTGCAAATGAATCCATATCTCTCAAAGGCTTCTTGCTGGCTCCCTCACCATCACTACTACTTCCGCTTAATTTCCTCTTCACCAATGGCTTCTGTGCTGCTTCTTGAGCACCACTTGTCCCTGCCCGATTTTTGCGAGCCGCACGCATTCTCTGTACGTCCAACCAATCCTCATCGGACTCGCCTTCAGAAAGCTCCAAGTCCGAATCCCATTCCTGGTCGCTTTCACGTTGATGAGTCCACCGTGACCCCTGCAAAAGTACAGGCACCCAAAACTTCATCAGTCCAGTCTTCTTGTTCAAGGTTGTCCTTTTTCAGATTCATTTTGCAGGGTGCTCATGAGACAAAGGTGACCAGATCTAAAACAGCAGAGACAAAAACTTGCCTTCCGAAGTGAATAAGGGTATCCATCAGCCCCAGAATCAGAGTCCCCAGATGGATTCTCAGCAGATGATTGTCTCCGCTTCGCGAGACCAGACATCTTCTGGATATAGTGCTTTATTCCAGCTTCACCAGCCTGCAAACATTTGCAAAATTAGCAACTGATTAGGCACTCGGTACTGTGGAAAAACATCAGCCTATGTACCATGCTAAACACCCAAGCCTGTAGTACATTGCAAAACTCTGATCTCTGAGATCTCATCATTTTTTATGTTAAGATGGTCACACAGATTCAAGAATTTGCACCTACCACAACTGCAGCTGACCAGAGTGTATGTGAAAACAAACCTTGGTTTGTGCATCCAGGAGTGCAGCAACTTGTTGGTCTTTCTTGAGAAGTTCCTGGTCAAGCTCTTGCCTATGTGCTTCACTTTGTCTCAAGACATCTTCCAACTCTGCAAGCTTGTCCTTGAGTTCCTTGCCCTCTTCTTCGGTGTCTCGCAATTGACACCTGGTGTAACAAATGTCCAGCTCTAGTCAGGATATAGCTATCCCCAATGGACAAATTCATCAGAAAGGTCAGAAGCTCAAGCTCACAAAAGTAGACACCAACTAGAACTGACAGCATTATTTACATACCTGGATAGGGAAGCAACATTGAACATTAGGTGCAACAGGGTCTTAGCATCACCCATGGAGCGCAGGTTTTGCCATCGAGCCCGTCCATTGCAAGTTCTCTCACGTTCCTCAGCTTCAGAAAGCTGGACTGACATAGCCACGAGCGTACTGGAAGATGCCGTTAGTAAGCTTTCAAGCATGTTTATGCGATCAGTTCTTGCAGTAGAGGCAGCTGCCTTATCCATCGCGGCCCTGCACATTTTAATAGTTTTTTAGGGCAAAAGGTCCCCACTATGCACAGTAACCTCAGGATGCTTTGATGGGTTTATAGTTCATTATGGAATAGACTTCGCTGTGTGCCTACAGGATCAATTACAAAGTGATGATTACAACAATCTGTCAAATAGCCCACAATATGACTGATCTGCAGGAAGATTTACCTTGATGTAACATCATCATCAACATCACTTGATGACTTCTCTTCTTCTTGTCTAAGCTCTGCAACCTCCTTAGCCATAGCTGCCCGTCTGTGCGGCCACAAAAAGTTCTGTTAGGCCTTCACAAAACCTGTGAATCTCAAGAACTGCAAAAATAATCTGCGGAAGTGTTCCTGCTTACTCTTCCATTTGTTTTTCATATGCTGAGCGAACTTCATGAACACGGACAGCCACTTCCAGCTCCTGGTCCAGCCATTGCTGTAAACTTTTCTCATTCTGCACAAAAATCAAAGCCCATAAGCCTTGTCTGCTTGCTTTGCAGTGAAGGACATTCTGATTATGTCATGCTCCTGTTGTGAAACAAACAGAAGAGTAATTTTCATGTTTGGCCAGAAGTTTTGGGTTTGTACCTGAGCACCAGAGCCATTGATGTTGGGAACTCCTGCAAGATTCATTCATGCCAAGATTAGTGCCATCTGCTTTTCTCTTCTAGAAGTAAAGTATTTTCTGGTCTCCAAGAGTACCTACAACAGATACATTAGAAGAAACAGATGACTTCACTACAAGCTAAATCCAGTTGAACATATAAAGGGAGGAACCACAAGGTCACTGTTTCAGGACTGGATCCATTCTTTCCCTGCAACCTCAGCCACACAACAACAAACAGAGAAAGAGAGGACACACCATTGGAAGCATGTTCTTTTGTAGATTTCCGTGCTTCTAGAACCTCCTTGAGACGCCGAGTGGCTGCAGCAGCCTCTTCTGACTTACGTTGCAGAACCTGCATCATAACATTTGAATTTCTGTTGAGTTAGCACACTCTGTTCGCAACTCTTTCCTTTTTATCTTGTGAACATATATTAATCTACATACAAATGGAATGTGCTCATGCTTACATTCAGTTGTCCTATTCCCTCTTATCCATTCCATCACCACACGACATGCCATTCCAGCAAGGGTGGATGGAGATACCATTTTCTGACGCTGATGCAGAGCCTGAAGTTTGTGCATCTCATACACATTTCGTCGGCCTTCCTTCCGAAGCTGCCATGCAAAATCCAAGAGCAGTTTTCCCAGTATGAGGATAGCCTGAGATAAGATAATGGACAATTGGATTCACAGGCTTTAAACTCCCTTTAAAGATTATGCATGGGCCAGGAGCAATGGACTCAATGAGCATTGTAACCCAGTTGCACCAACCTGCAGAACCTCCTTTTCTCTCTGCCCCTTCCATGCCCGGAACTGCTCTGACTCTTGCTTCATCTTTTGCTGCAATTGCACCTGTCAATTACAACTCAAACAAAGTTAGGACACCTTCCCCTTCAAACCTCATCCTAGTGCAAGGGTTGGCATATTAATTAGCAAGATCAAATTTACTTGTCTGCTAACATGACAACTGCTGCCTTAAATATCCAGTCCATGCAGAGCCTGCCACCTTATGTGTTTTAATACGTTGAATTTCCTCCTGCAACCGCTTAGCAGCTTCATCACTACGTTGCTTTTGCCGAAGAAGTTGAGATTGATTCTCCTGCTTCTTTTTCAAGTCTGCAATCTGTGGCCAACAAGGACAGTGGTG
>Ga0209208_10006510_pt1 | contig 16090 bp, 17 predicted proteins | sample S1TSphfallax_3_FD_187694 | JGI IMG/M metagenome (GOLD analysis project Ga0209208, IMG submission 187694) | Host-associated microbial communities from peat moss isolated from Minnesota, USA - S1T2_Fd - Sphagnum fallax MG (SPAdes) (version 2) | ecosystem: Host-associated > Plants > Peat moss >...
ATTTGGTAGTCCAAATGCCAACGAAATTTCGGTTCATAAGATAAGTTCATAGACAAAAAAAAATATTAAAAATAAATAAATTGAAAGAATGTTATATATATATATATAAAGACAAAAGCATTGAAAGGGTGCAAAACAAATAATAAAAAATGATCATGAATTGGGAATTTGATCTATGACAAATTATAATCCGAAATGATTCTGAAATTGTCGTAGTGACAATCACCAAAATACCCATCCTACATAACAAATTCTGATGAAACTCAGTCACAAAAATTATTTAAATACATTGAAATTAAATAAACATATTATAACCTCATTTTATATGAAAAAAAAACCTAATTTCTAGAATTTCCATAACTAATTCAAGTAGTTTATTGACTTCAAAACATTGTAAACCCCCATATAAAGTAATAGACAAAAAATTTAAGAGCAATGTTAATCAAAACAATGTCAAAATGAACTATTATTACAAAAATATCGAAATGGTCTTTAAAAAACAATGATTGATTTAAAAAATCATTAAAAAAAAAATTCCATATTGTTTGCAATAGGGAAACTATGGAATTGATGGTATGTAGTAGCAATATGGAAAATATGGAAGTTAAAGGCATTATGACTAACACTTGAATAGGAAGGAAATAGGATTAAGGATTGTTAAAAACATTTAAATGCTAAATCACTTGAGGACTAGGTTAGATTAATCGACTTGCAATGTCATTTTGTTAACCAATATTAAGTGGTTTACAAAATTTACCAAATTTTGTAATTATGAAACATGATCTCACTCAAATATATACAATATTAGATCACAATGATGGATATCATTCCACAAATTTGTTTGAAATAATTTTAGGTGTCCAAGAAAAGGTCAAAATTTCCCTTTTGTAATGGCCATTAATACTAATGAAGTGGTTTATTTCAGAACAAACTATCTTTGAAGCCTAACTATTTCATTTTTTTCTTAATAACTATTTCATTTTCCTATTGAGTTTCTTAATAACTATTTTTCACCTTTTTTTTAATAATTACCTCCATTTTATAACTAGTTCACTCTTTTTCCTTATCCACTAACATGGATATAAATTTTTAAATTTTTTAATATGTGTCTTTTTATGTCCATGAAATGTATATTAATTTAAATTAAACATTGACATTAATAATGATGATTTTGTTGAAAACCATATAGAAAAAACATAAGAAATAAATAAAATAGTTGATCGTCACTAGAAGCATGCAGCTGTGCAGAGCAAATTTGATGATATAGTTTTGTCACACCATTGACATAATAATAATAATCATATGTTGAAATAAATCCTAGTTTATAATTTTTTCAATGTAGAGTTATGAATTGATCATTGTTACCCCTCCATAGGTTTATTGCAATAGAACAATTTTAAGTAAAAAAAATTGGCCTTTTATATAAATCAAAGGGAAACTCAAAATTATAGAAAAAAAAAATGGAAGTCCTTGAAATAATCCCTTCTCAGCTTTCAGAGCATCCAAGACTCTACTAAGATTACCTACCTATTTTTTTGTTATGGACCAATAAAATAATTCCCCTGGTCCGCTGTTGTAAATTGTATAGTGGTTGGGTTTGTAAGGGAAGAGTTGGTTGGGGGGGGGGGGTTTAGGAAAACCTAAGGGCAAGCAGATGATGAACATCATGGGTTGCCAAGTCTCATGGATGAAATATCAGTAAGACGTGATGTTTTTCATCCATGAAGGGTTTTCCACATGTTCATAATCCGAACTCAAACCAAGCCCCTCCTTCTTCCTAGCGCTTTCTTCCTGCCTCCCGCGCCCGAGCTCTTTGCTGCGCTTTGCTTGCGTGCTCGGGGAAGACCCTCTCTGCGCTGCGCACAATCCTTGACGCTCCTCGATCTCTTGCTGTTTTATTCATTTGCCATGCAGGTAGTTTCAGTTTCGCTACACGCTTGACGGAAACTGTAGTTGGAGCAGCAGCCAGATCGAGAGAGAGAGAGAGAGAGAGAGAGAGAGAGAGTGTGTGTGTGTGTGTGTGCGCGCGCGCGCGCGGGCGTCTGTGTTTGTGCGTGTGTTTTTATTTTCCTTTAGTTATAAATCTGTTCTATCGTGTCGTATCTTTTGGCTGATTCACCATTCTCGTCGTGCGACACCGCATTATGGACAACACAAAAGAAGAGTCCGCTGCCATCGAGAAGCTGTACGAGTATGGGGAGCATCTCAGCGAGTCCAGCGACAAAAGCAAGGTGAGTCTTGCACAGACATTCTTAAGACCCCCCAAAAAAAAAAGTGTGGCGTTGGAATCGTTTGCTGTGATATATGTAATTTGGAGGGGAGGTTTAGTTGGCTAAGCATCAATGCCATGACGATTAGTAATTTTGGTAGGATTCATGACGACATCAAAATTGAGACAATCTCTGGAAAGATTTTTTAATAACCCTAATCGGTGAAAGAGATGCTCTCAATCACCATATGCCGGTTGGTAGACCATATCATCTTTCTGCTTTGTTTTTCCTTGTTTTGAGTTTCTTGGCTGAAGAGAAGATTTGACCTAAAACAATGTTTCATGGAGGTTCATAGTGGTGGTGGTGTGTGGGATGGGGTTTTCGGGGTGGGGATTGGGAGAGTAGAATGAGGCAGACTATGTGGGGATTATAGCAGCTGCAAAGGGGAGCAGTAAGGCGAAGCAACTGGCTGCACAACTCATTCCACGGTTTTTCAAGTATTTTCCTAGTCTGTCTGCACAGGCAATCAATGCTCAACTGGATTTGTGCGAGGAAGATGAACTTGGGGTTAGCTTTCCTGCAGCCTTACCTGTAGGGTTTCAGGGCCTAAGGGAACTTAACCTTAGAAGTAGCTCAGCTTGTGTGTCATTAGGAGCAGAGCATGAGCAGGGTTTGCTGATGATGGCTCACTGATCTTAGCTGCCTGACCTGGTTTGACTATCGAAGCATCAAAATGTTATTGGTGGTTGGCAGGACCACACAAAAACTAATGACCTTGCAACCACCAATCGCATTCTGATCTGCAGTCTCAACTTGCTGAAGATCAGTACTACAGGGTGGTATATCACTTGGCAGAACACAAGCAGAGTCCAATTGGGAGACTTGAGAGCATAAAGTGTTCAATTTAGAGGGATTTAGGGGTTTCCTGCCATGTGCATTAAGTTTTGTCGATCCTTCACTTCCTTCTGCATTTGCATTGAATGGAGACTCACAGCAGGTATTTGGAAGTGTGTATGATACTAAGAACACTGGATTTGTACATGGTCTAGGGACATACTGAATGGAGGGATGCTATATCTGTTGGTATCATTGTATGCTACATCTGAGTATGCACATAGTCATGAATTTGTGGGAATGCTGAGTGATGAAAGCAGATGATTGTAAAATTTACTTGACCTAGACAGTATTTAGGGTCTACCTATGGTACATGATACCTTCTGAAACCAGTAGTTCAAGAATTCTACAATATTTGAGATAAGCGGAAGTCCTTGAGTTTGAATGTTAATCTGTAAATGCTTGTAGACTTTGAATAGTCATGGCATGTTCACTGGGAGGGTAGGTGGCATACAACCCTAGGTCAGTGTAGGTGTACTGATGATACATGAGGGGTTGTGGGGGAGGGATTGTAGATTCGGGTGCAGGCAATTCGTGGGCTACCACTGTTATGCAAAGATACACCAGAGCATGTGCCAAAGATTGGAGATGTTCTAGGTCAATTGCTCCTTGCAGGTATGTATGCAACAATTTCCTTTTGCTGTCACTGGTGTGTATAGCCCCAGTAGGGAACCTTGTTATGGTGGGCAAATGAATCATCCAGTTTTTTGGCAAAAACTCAGTATTTTGGTCAAGTATGAGATTGGCCTCCATTGATTACTGGCAACTGATGAAGCCACTGGGGATATTATGGTAGCTGGTGATTACCATGGAATGTTGCTGTCAAGGTCTCTGAACATTTGTGTGACTGTCACAGTTATCCAGACTGCTCCTCAGTTTTGTTTTTTCTTTGCTTTTTCCCTCTCTGTACTTTAGGGTTGGGTTTTCTCCTTTTCCTGTTTCCAGATATATAGTAAGATACTGCATTCTACAATCTTATTGGTTCATTTCTCAATTCTATTCAGGTTGACTTGAATCACAAGTACAGGCATGTTCCCTGCTTATATAGAAGATATATATGAATCATACAGTGTATTTTTGTAACAGAAGAGGGGCTGGAGCGAGATGCTGTAGCAAAGGCGCTCATGTCTGTGCTGCGGCAAGACACCAAAGGTATATGATGCCAGCCCCTTAGCTCTGTACAGCCTTCCCATGCATAAAGCAGAGTATGAGTGGCCAGTAACAGTAGATTTTACTTTGGGAAGATCATACACATTGTACATTGCTTGTGAAATTTAGCTAGGTAGATGTAATTGACTTGCTATTTTGGCTCTAACTCAACAGAATGGCTTGTCATACCGTGCAGCATCCCTAACAGCTCTGTTCAAACACATTGAAAATTCGGATGAGAACATTCGGGAGAAGGTTCTAGTCTTTGTGCGAGAAAGAGTATGCATCTGTCTCACCCTATGTGTCTGTCCTCAGGTGTCAATTGAGCAGCCTCACATCTGGTAGACAGTCTGTTCTTAGGCGTGTCAGTGTGGGCAGCTCTTACTTTTCATAAATGCTTTTCTTGATGTTGTTCCACATATTGTTTTCTGCAAGTGACTCATGTTTCCTTCAGCTCTGTTTCTCTCAAGCACTAAGAATGGATTCTACTTTAGGTGTTTCCTTTGAAAAAGGAGCTACTGCACCCAGAGGCAGAGATGGAGAGACACATTACTGATCTCATCAAGAAGGTAATTGAACTTGCTTTAAATTATGCAAGGTTCTACTTTGCTGTATTGGACCTTCTCTTTCCTCTGAGCAGGAGTAAACTTTGTTTTTGGTAGTAGATTGGAGTAGTGTGATGCAGATGCTGCAGAGGAAACAAAATTCAGAAGCTTCAGTAGTAGAAGAGGTATTTCTTCCTTACATCACTCTGCCCTACATCAGCAATATTTGTGACCGAGCCTGTTGGTGATGCAGAGTTTGCAAGATGTGACAGGAGCTGAGTTTAAGATGTTCATGGATTTCCTCAAGAGTTTGACACTTTTCAACGATAAGTCACCCCCAGAACGTGTGCAAGAGTTGCTGGAGATTGTGGAGGGTCAAGCTGATCTAGATGCCATTTTCACTGTCTGTTCCCTCATTTGATTCTGTTGTCCTTATTTTTTCTTTATATATGTTCTAGCAAGGATGCTTGTGTGATCTAGACAGTATGAGTGTATTTGAATGCCCTGGTATAGAGAAAAGCGTATCTTGCAGTGGGATTCAGTTTTAGTTTATGTTGAAAGGCAGTGGGGTTTGCTGCTTTCAATGATGACAACCTCTCGGCTCCTGAGGCAGGGTCCCAGTGGTTCCTTGCTCTGCTGGAAAAAAATGAACACATGTCTGAGACCCAGCTTCCCGGCCTTCCACTTCTGTTTTGGGCAGTGTATGAAATCTATCTTTTTCAGGCTAAGGTTGTGATCTGATGTGCTTGCAATCTAGCTTAAGGTTTGGCCAAGCATTCAGTTTACCTGTTGACATAGGTCATTGGCATTGTGTGGGTGATGTAGAAGTGTTCTTGGGTTTGCTGTGCAGATAACAGACACTGACCACATTGACCGCTTGATGTCTTGTTTGAACATGGCTCTTCCTTTTTATGTGGTATGTCTCTGCTTTCTAGTTCATCTGCACTTTTTCTTACATCCCCTGGTCAGTTTCTGTTATCTGGGCGATGTCTGCAGCTGTCTCTCCTAGCTTGCAACAAGGCTCTACAGAAAGGACAATCTGGAAATTTGTACTCAATCTAACATCACTTGAGTTTGGGAGTAAAGCTCTTTGGTGGTTTCAAAAATCTCCTTTATTTCTGGATGGTTTTGTGTGCAGCGTGGAGCTTCTAACAGCAAGTTTCTAAATTATATCAACAAGCACCTTCTTCCTGTTTTTGACAAGGTATCTATTCTTTGAGGGCCAGATTGAAGAAAGCTGCTGCAAGTGGATTTCTTACATATTGGATGCTTGAGTAACCAGACAATTGATGGATTGTTGGTGGGTTCAGCTCCCAGAGGATAAGAAGTTGGACTTGCTGAAAAACTTAGCTGAAAGCTCACCCTACACATCTGCTCAAGATGCCAGGAATCTTCTTCCTTCAATTTTACAACTTCTTAAGGTATTCTGCTCTGCCTTTGTTATTGAAGGATGATATAGTTGGTCGGACTTTACTACTGAATGCATCTATTGTTATCTTTCTGTTTCCCTTTCAACTGTGCTGGGGACTGCATTTGTTCTTGCTAATTAGAATACTTCTATGACTTCCTTCAGACATTGGTGGTGTGGATGTTGTGCATGGTACTGCAGAAGTATATGCCACAGAAGAAAACAGGAGAAGAGTTGAACTTCACTTTTGTGGAGTGCCTGCTGTTTACATTTCATCAATTGGCTCACAAGGTCACCATCTCTTTCCAATGTTCATATATAGATATTCAGACATTGCATTGTAGTCATTGCCGTACGTACAAATGTTCAAAGATTGCTCTGGTCTCAATTCTCAGACAATGAACTAATTTTTGGCTTTCCGCTGTGTCACTGTCCAATTTTGGGACTTATCCTGGCTGTGTGCATGCATGCAGACACCAAACACAACAAACAGCTTGTGTGGATACAAAATAGTGACAGGCCAACCCTCTGACCGATTGGGAGAGGATTTCAAGGAGCTTTTCATAGACTTCACTGAGAGGCAGGGGACTTTGTGCTGTTTTGGGTTTCTATGTATTGTCATATTATCTTGCTCAATGTTGTTGGTTGGTAGTTTCCAATAAATGGAAACAGGAAAAACTTAAGCTAGGGAGATTTTTGTGGATTTTGTTACAACTTGTAGTTATTAAGTATTTGTTGATGGTAGATTGACTGTGGTTGAGGACTCAGCAAAGGCTACCAACAAGAAATTGACTCAGGGCATGTCAGAACACAACAAGGCTATGTCTTCTGCTAAAACAGATGCTGCCAAAGCTGATGTGGTATGTGAATGCTACTCTGCACTGACTTACATTTTCATTATGCAGAACTTCTGGATACTAACGAAGATATATAACATTAGAGTGCTGTCTTAAACTTTGTTTTATGTCCCCCACCTGTAAGGAGTCCATTTGTAAATTGCTGAATAGCTGCTTCATTTATCTGGTCACCTGTCAGACTCTCCTAAAGTTACCAAGTTTTGCACAATGACACTGTTGCAGCCAGCTGATATTTGATGAGTGTGAGTGTGCAGAAAGCAAAGAAACAGAGTACAAGCATAGGATTACGTACTTGCAACAACATACTTGCCCTAGCCCAGGTGCAGTTACAGTACATCCCATGCTTGCTGGTGGTTGGGGCTGTAACATAACATCTTCTTTCTGCAGTATTCCTGACATATGTGTGCTTGTTTGCTAGCAGCCATTGCACCAGAAGGCACCCGCTTTCTTTGGTGAGAAGAAGACATTTACCCTCTCATGGAAAGAAAACCTGAAGCCTGCCCCAGTTCCAGCTGTTCCCTCCACAGGGTAGAAGACAGACTTCACTCTGAAAAATTGTAGTTGCGAGAATAATGAGATCTCTATTTGAAGCTGCTCAGTTGCCCTTGTATACATCATAATCTCTGTTAAATAATAGAATTTCAGTGGAGCACAACTTTGAGCAAATGTGGTTACAGGAAAGCCACAGCTTGCATAGTCTGAAGATGTGCAACACTAAGGCTTTTGTGTTGGTTTAACTGTGAAGGAACAAGCGAGCAGCGCCAACATTAAATGGAAGTGGGGCTACAGTGGTGAAGAGGGGGCGGGGAAATGGCCTGGGCTCCAGACAGCTAGTGAACAGAGCATTGGCTGGCCTTTCTCAAGGTACAAGACCTGGGGGCAAAGGAGGTTGGCGAGGGGGTCGTAGTCGAGGCAGAGGCACTTGGTAGTCTTTCTGAAGATAAAATTGATGCTTAGAGTGGGTTTCCATGATTGTATGCCAGTGTACTTTTATTACTCTAAACCCAGGAAGTTGTTCGTTACAGGGGGCTGCAATCTTAATGTTTCACAGAAGCAGAGTTAGTCATGAGGACAGTAGCAGGCAAACTGCAGAACTTTCAACTTCATCTGAGGTGGAAAGTTGGGCCAATTTTTTGGTAATGCTTCTTTGGCTCATTGACAAGCACCCAGAATCCCATGTGAGGCCCACGATGAAATGAACAATCTATCATATTTCTTTCTCCTGTTAGTTCTCTTTGAAATAGGAATTCCCTTTGTTAGTAGAAGCGAGGCACTACTCAAAATCTTGCTGAAAAGGACTGTTGAAGCCATGCAAGACATTGCCTACCTGAGGAAAAAGTGCAGCCAGGAACTAAGAGCAGCAAGGAACTAAGCCTGGCAAACTTCTGTTCAACACAAAGAGCATCCTGTTGGAACACCTGTGTGTGGTTGCTTGGAACCTATCATTTTCAGTAATTGGTTTGGTTAAGGTGCTGGACTAAATGCGATCCTCTGGAAGTAATCTATGTAAGAGGCTATAACCATCTGAAGTGAGCAAAAATCATTTATTCACTGTGTTTCTAACTTGGTTTTTCTGATGTCAATGATCTTGCCACTGGCCACTAAAATGAACAGTGGACTCAGGGGCCACTTGAAGCATTGTTGTGAGATCATGGGCATCATCAATGTGTGAGAGTTTGAGCATTTGATCAAATGGGCTATTGTTTACTGAGCGCTGCAACCCATGGTCCAAGAGAAACTGACATCTGTCAAGAATTGCCTTCATGCTCTTACCAGGACTATGTGCACTGTGTCATGGCCATTTTGTTGGTAGTGCAAATGACTGTGAGGTGTTTAGTTTCAGTCATAATTGTTTAGTATATTGGCAACCATATATGAAAATTCTAGGAATTCTGTCTGTCAGGAGAGAGATTAGGTCTTACATTGGCTAGGCCCACAATGAGAGTCTGTATTTGGGTAGTCAGTAGAAGCAAGACTGCGATTGAGTGCACTCAATTTCTTGTTTTCTACATCTTGGTTCTTCTCCTTAGCAGCTTGTTATGTGATGATGTATGGTAACATGTCGAGAGCTTGAAAAAATCTGAAGCTCATGTTTTGCGTACTTGCAGATCATAGCTAGGATCCCTGGTTCATCTTGTGTGTGTTTGTAGTGTGGTTGAAACTGAGAAGTAACCAAGAACTCTAGCAATTTTCAGACAGAACTTTCAGAGAAGCTGAGACATTAATTTGATTATGGCCATGTGCTCTGTCGTGACACATGTGCTCACAGGCAATTCTTCCATTGGTCTGTGATTTGTCTATCCTTGCAGAAAAGTACCCCAGTTTTTCTTCAGAAAATAGATTGGGTATCTCTCATTTGTGTGAAGAGTATGGTGAGCACTGCTCTTCTTGTTCGTAGAAATTTGTCTGAAATTGATTGAAAGGTTGTTGCATGCACCTTCTTCTATATGGTAATGTGTAAATGTACCACAGATGTTGCTTGACATCAGCCATCAGCTGGCTAAGAACTTGCAAATGTATGTGTAGAGACATAGAGAAACAGAAGATACCCCCATGGTCCTGGAAGTTTGCAGGGTCTGCAATACAATGATCCATACAGCTGCCATGGTGGCCTCTTGGCTACCTGACAGCTACCAATACATCCCCTGTATGCCTTCTCTTCCTCTCTTTCTTCATATCTCCTCTCTAAGACAAAAGACACCCTGATGAGACCTCAACAAGATTTTGACAAGAACTTTGAATTCTTGTCACAGCTCCCAAGCTACATGTGCATGTGAACTGCTGGTCTCTCTTGCAATTTCCTTTGTGTGGAGAAGCATAGATTCAGGCATTAAGCCTGTGTTTTTTTAAAAAATTTGTGAGCTTGCAAGCTTTCAAGATTGTTAGAACCTCAAAAGTTCTGGATTTGATCTGAGGGATCTTTGGAATATATACTCAGGAAGCTGATTTGGGCAATGGCATGGCACTGGTTTTGGCTGTTAGAGAGTGTCTATTATTCAGGAAGCAGTAGTGATAAGGATGAGAGGCTATATTGTTCATGCTTGTTGCAGTAGGATACCAGGTCAATTTTTCCTTCCGTGTTTCCAGGAACTGCAATTGTAAGATGTGGGGAAGTTTGAAGCTTGCAGACAAAGGTTATACCAGGAATTGTAATTGTAAGGTCTGGGGAAGTTCAAAGTTTGCAGACAAAAGTTATACAGATGACAGATTGATCAAAGAGTGGGCCTTGGCTTGCTGAGATGCTTGCTTGTACAGTGGTAAGCTAAAATTTAAGTTAAGCTTACCTTTCAAACTTGTTGCACCGTTGAATGTGTAATACTATTGATTTGTTTTGATTAACTATGCCTCTTGAATGCTAGCTGACAACATGGCTGACTGTTCCCATTGGTTCTGGAAATGTGACAGAAATCGGCATGAGGGTTTTTCAATCATTGTTTGCCCTCAGTTTTGAGCAGATTGTCCAATGCTTATTGACACTTGCTGTTCAGAGCTAATGATGTTGTGGGAGAAATGGTTTCGGGGTATCCTTGTTATGCATGGCACTCTGGTGATGTGTGTCTGGTTTCTTTGGAATTGGATTCTTCTTTGCATGATGGGGGTGGTTGTAGATTTCTGTTGATTTTTTGAGTGAGTGGAGTTTGGTCTTTGCAGTTGATAGAGTGATTCAGTTGGTGCATACCAGGTTACACAGGAAACTGGGAGTGGTAACTTTTCCAACTTTTCACAACCAATGGCGATGGAAATTGCAAAAAGAGGGCACGATGAGGTATTGCTTTGTGACAACAATGCCTCATTTTTGGAGATTTAAACATGGCTGCCAGTTTAACATGCGCACTTGACCTCCAGCATTTTTACATCCTGTTGTTGGCAATAGTGCTTGTTGGCCTCACCAGTGTAATTTGGGCCTGCTTCAGTCCTCGGCACTGAAACCAGTTAATAACAGTTTGCCTACTGTAACAAACTATGTAAGCTTTTCTAAATCTTGCACTCCAAGTGAATTTGCATATTAACAATTGGGTGCAGGTGTGTCCCTCAAATCCATGTGAGAATCTCAACCTTGTGTTGATCTCTCTCTACTGATGCATGCATTCTTGGTGTTTTCCTTAGATAGTCACTTGACATAAAGTGGAGTGTACATGTGTGGGCAGTAGAGATCCCCAAGCATGAGTAGGGAGGGTTAATCAAGTGCAAAGGCAAAAAGAGACCGGTGTTGTGCAGTTCTTAGGTTCTAGGAGGAACCATAGTTCTGGTTCCAAAAACATTTATGGGGCCGGTTCAAGTTTTGGTTAGGTTCCTTTTTTTTAAATATAAAGGGGACCCAGTTTTGGAATTGGTTTTTTAATGTGAGGGTTAGTTTCAGTTTCAATTTTTAATTTTTTTTCAAATCAAGCCTGTTCTCGGTTCTAGAGTAGGTTTTGAGTAATCTCTTGGTTAGGTTCCACAAAGCCAAACATCATTAGAAACAACATTATGTGCAAAAATTTATGGTGATGAGTGCTAGGAACCATGATAAGGAGACCAATGAGGCTATGAAGAACCATAACCATGAGGGGCAACGAAGGTGATAACAATGAGCATCGGTGTTAATGGATATGTAGACGAATTAATACTGGATAGGTAGACAACTTTTAGTTTTGGTTCAAATTTGGACATGATGTAGATTCTTTTGAATTCTTGTTTCTTTCATTTCGAATGGGGTTTTGGAGTGTAATGGGGCAGCATTTCCTCTCCTCCCTCTTCTTGTTGTGTATCATTTTTTCTTTGCAAGTTTGTGTGTTTCAAGAGCATTGATTTTGTATGGTAGAGCATGTAAAGGTTATGTTGAAGAAAACTAACATGAACTAAGGATTTGAATAACAAAATCTTGTTAATACTTGCAAGTAAAGGACTTGTAAGGTATGTTAGTAATACATTTGTTAGTATATTTGAAAACTTGTAATTAAAAACATCATTCTAATACTTGTTTTTATATGAATTGCATAGAATTAGAGTTAGTATTTATCAACAATGATTAGGAAACCAAGAAGGTGATTATGACTATAAGGAACTTAGATAAGAAGGTGACAATAATGAATTGTTATTTTAGAATTTTCATATAATAGCGCGTTGAGAAGATCATGTAATGCTAACATAATGAGGTTCAAATAGACATTACTTATTAAATATGGTGGTTTATATTCCATTTGTCTTTTTAATGACAAACCAATTGTTGCTTCATCATGAGGAAGACAAGGTAATATTGGGGTGTTTGCACACTATGGTGACCTTATATGGATGTCACAATGGTAGTTTTTCTTGTATTTTTTATATACAAGAAAATAAATAAAATAAAATTCATTGAAATAATAGAAAAAGGGACTCACTTATCTAAAGCTATCATAATCAATTTTCTAAGAATGAAAAATAAAATCAAAATTGTGAATAGCCAATAAGTAATGGACTTTTGAATTTTGCCCACATTTTTTGTCACAGTTGCAAAACTTATGGATATGGACTTTTATATTACAATCTATTAGTCTTATGTGTTTGAAACTTTGGGATATTGGATGAATCATGTTTAAAAAACTAAAGATCCATTGAATGAATGGAATGTGATTTTAATTTATTATTATGTTATGGACTTTTAAAATCCCATAAATTATAATTATTTTAAAAGCCCTTTTAAGCTTTTAAAAAAATATTTAAAAAAAATATTTTGTGATATTTTTTATGTCTTATAACATCATGATTTGAAATTGGAAATGGAAAAAAATGTTACTTTCAATTTCATCCAAAAATCCATATTTAAAATCAATTTTCAACTATATTAAAAAGGACTTTGAAAAGGGATTCTAGTTTGTCAAAATTGTGACACCCTAGTGTGCTTTTGCCCATTGATTGGGTATAACTGATATTGGATGAAACATTTATAATACTTCCTTTTATGTTATATTATCCATAAACTTGGAGTTGCCAAATTTGAGCAAATGCTAAATGAAGTGATATTAATAGTTCTTCTAACTCATTCAATTTTTTAACAAAATTTATGTCATTGTTCAATCTAATATTTGTAGGAACTAAAAGCTTTGGTGTTTTATTTTTATTAAAAAAAGAATAAATTTTTTTACACAATAATGGATTTTCTTTTTGAGGTGGAATATGTAAGAATATTTTTGAATCATGGATTTTAATATTTTTCTTGTTTTTTTTCATAATCGATGACAACACACACACGGGTGAATGGGTGTATCCAATAATTGTTGAAAATATTTATCATGATGAGGTGAAGGATTTTCCAATGTTATCAAAATATATTCATGTATTATATTTGAAGTCAATGTATTATGAACATTAATAGTTGAAGATGGTTATTCAATGTGCAATGGTTCCACAAGGTTATTATCATGTAAATATGTCAAATTGTGGATTTTCATGTGAATGTTGTTCAAGAGAATGTGTTTATGGAATGTCATTAAGGTCAACATTTGTATTTGTTGATGTTTCTATGTTGTTTAAACAATAGTTAATATTTTATACAAGATTTACATTCTTTTAATTAAGGTGATGTAAATGAATATATACTTGACTGAATTTTAATTTTAAGGTGAAAGTGGAAGATGGAAATGTAATCATTAAAATTTCTAATTGTTCATTGTGCATGGGTTTCCAATGGAATTGTATAGGATTTTCAATCACATTTTCATGTGATACTTCAAATTTTTGTTTTTGTGGGTGCATATTATCATTAATTCCATACAAAGATAGAAATCATTTTTGACCATATTGTTGGTTGGTTGGTATGTTTTGTTTATGGTAACATGATCTAGTCTACTTCCCATGAGGTATTGTAAAAAGTGATTGGTTCATAATGCCCGTTTTTAGCATTTACCATGTCGTCATGATAAAGTAATTGTAATGTGTTATTGCTTATGAAATCATCATTTGCTCAAAAGCACATCACAAAATTATTTTTTGACCAAACATGGATGGGCCTATGTAAATAATTTTCCAAACAAAATATGGCACGATTATCACCCCATAAACCTCTAGAATTGACATTTATGCTCATTTTTTGAATATAGGTTTGTAAAGAATTTATATCATGATCTTCATATGATGAAGAAACATTGAAATGAATATCAATCAATTCTTGAATTTGGGGGTTATGGGTTGTTGAAGGGAATGTGCAAAATGGGTCATGCATTGAGTTTGAAGTTGAATTGAAATTTTGGAATAATGAAGGGAAAATGCAAAAAAATCAAACAAATAATCACCATGTACAAAATAATACTTTTGAATTCATTGAAGATGGTGACCATAAAACACAAGATCAATGTTCATTATGAGGTCAATAAAAATAAAAGGAAAATAAAAAAATTCTTGTGTTTATGTAACTTGATTAATGGGAGAAGCTTAATTTTTTCAACAAAATAATACAATGAAAAACCCAAAATAAAATGAAAAATCAATGGCTAGAAAGCTACTTAAATGTTAATTAACTAATGTATGAAACAAAACCAAGAAAAAGAAAAGGTAAGATGTTGAAGGGGAAAAAAATAAAAAGAAACCTAGTCCATGATGTTAGCTAAGTAGTCCTTGAGAAAAAAAAAGAAAAAAAAAGAGAAAAACAGGGGCAATGGCCCACTACTAACTAGTTGATACATTACCAAATGTATTATTCACCAAAATGCCATTAATTTGGAGACTTCAATTTTACAAAATACTTTTGAATTCTAATAATGGTATAGTTTTTGGGCAAGATAATGGAATATTGGCAAATACAAAAATTGGGGCAAAAAGAAGCCCCTAAACAATAAAGATAATATGAAGTGAGGTATATGGTGGTATGTGGTATGTGGAATGTGGGTATGTTGATATGTTGGTATGTGATATGTGGTATGTTGATGTTGATATGTTGCTATGGTGATAGGTATTGAGAATTAGCAATGTTTTTGTGAAGTCAAAAATGAACTAAAAAAAAGCAATAAGGAAAAAATTGTCATATTGAAACTTTAAAGGTGTGGCCTCACAATATGTAATAAAAACCTATCTACATACAAAAATAATGGACTACATACAAAATATCTCGATGAAAGAGAAATCCCAAAAAAGTTCAAGCACAAGAAAAATCTCCAACAAGTTCTTTAACAACCTCTACAACAGCTTCTTGAGGTTGGAATTTCTCATTGTATCCAACAAGTTCCCCAATTGAATTCAAGTGGATATTACCAAAAACTTTCAAATCTCCAAGGAGCTTGATCATTGAACTCTTTCATTGGAATACTTTGCCATAAAATCCTTTTCTTGGAGTTTGAACAAGGGAAACAACCAAGGAGTTTTGACATGGGAAATGCATGGTGGACCATCAACATCCTCAATTGTGGTATTGGTGTGAATATCAAAAGCACATGCTACAACAACTTTACACAAATTGCAGAAATATAACCCATTAGGGGTTGTTGGTAAATATCACCGAGTTTGCATTTGGAGCAAACTTGTTTATAGGGCAAAGTGGAAGGATTTGTGACCATCAAACACCCGTCAACCTAATAAAAAAATTAGGTGTTAGAAAGTTGAATATTTTAAATTGAATCAGAATGTAAGAAAATTATAACAAATAATTCAATTATAACATATTAAAGTACAATGAAAAAAGAATAAAATGAGACTAACCATGTAGCTTATGGCACAATCAAGTTTGATATGGAAATTGAAAACCTCTTCCGACATTTTTTGCAATAAAGATAATAGCACTAGGACAATGATCGAAGAAGCGATGGTGAGCAGATGCACATCTCCCTTGTTGCTACAAGAAATATTTTTTACAATGCAAAATGTAAGTAGGGTAAACATGCCCCCCACCAATCATCACCCGGTAACCAAACACCCTTCTTGTGCAGACTAGTGTTGGTGAATGGTCATAGTCCTTTGTGCAAGCGTTTGAATACAACCCTATGACCGAACGCCTGGTCTTGAAAAAATAGGTTTGGTCTTTTCATATAATTTAAACAAAATCTTTTTTTTTGTGTGCGGTTATGGGCATGGGAA
>Ga0209208_10006511_pt1 | contig 16090 bp, 8 predicted proteins | sample S1TSphfallax_3_FD_187694 | JGI IMG/M metagenome (GOLD analysis project Ga0209208, IMG submission 187694) | Host-associated microbial communities from peat moss isolated from Minnesota, USA - S1T2_Fd - Sphagnum fallax MG (SPAdes) (version 2) | ecosystem: Host-associated > Plants > Peat moss >...
ATACTGTCAAGGGAGACTATTTAGGGTTTTGTGTTGATCAAATCCATTTTGTCAGATTGTTGAAATGATTGTTGTCTGTCTACAATGAGAACTTTTAGAAGAAGAATGCAACAAGAATTTTGACATTGGATGTAATTGATGTGTGTTTGTTTCCTCTTTTTACTTATGTTCAGGTGATGGCATTTACTTCTTTTTTGAATGAAAGTGTACGAGAGCTTGAAAGAAATGAATGAAACTAAGCTTGTTGGTGATGCAAGGTTTGTGGTGGAGTGCTGCAAAGGAGCATAAGAAAAATTCATGACACATGTGGTGTAGGCAAGAAGATAAGCTTCAGAGAAATTTGTTAGGTTGAGAATAAAAATATTTTTGGTTTTGTGTGTTTACATGATAAATTATAACCTTTTCTTCCACTACATAAGTTTTTTTATAATGTACTTGACAATAGAAATAGGAACATGGTTAGTATGTGATGATAACCAAAGGAAAATTCACATCTCAAGTGAGGAACTTGTGTGGGAATGGGGCATGTAGCAAAAATTATAACTTCTTATTTGTGGTCAAGAACATGTACCACTATGGGTGAACGCTTACAAAAGTGGAAAAACTTGGGATTAAAGGTATGCATTTCTTTAAAGACAATTGGTCAACAAAGAAAAAACATATGTATGAATGGGAATCTATTGTTCAAGATAAAAGGTCAATAAATGTTGAGATAAAGTGAAAGATTTCAAACTTGTAAGTTTAATAGAATGTCAACAAAGAGATGAAAAAATTTCACCAACTCCAACATTTTCAGAAGCGAAAGTGATATCTCCGTATCGTACTGAGGAAGAAAGAATAGAAATAAATGTTTCAACAATGTCACTATAAAAGGGCCACAACATTGGAACACAATTTTAATGTTTGGTTTAAGATTGGGAGTGTTTAAAAGGGAAAGAGAATAGTTGAATTATTATGTGGTTTGTCTACATTATTGAAAGAAAAAAAGAGTCATATTGTTGAGATTAAGGTGTCACAAAATTATAGATTGGAATGGCATCATTGATCTTGAAAGTTGGATAGAAAGTATTGAACCTTGAGTGATGTATAAGGGAAGGTTTGATCCTTAAGCCATTTCCAAATTTAATTATCATTGAATTTACAATAATAAGATATTTGTGTTATAGACCAAGGTTATCTTTTTCATTGTACTTTATTTGACTTTGATTTGAATTCAACCAAATGTATATGAAGTGATAGAGTTCTTTAAAATGTGTTGTACTAAAAGAATAGATGCATAGTAGATTGTTTATGTTATCATTGCATCCTTTTGTTTTGTTGCACTAACTTTTGATTCCACTTGTCATTGCTATTTAGAATTTTTACTTTAAATGATTGAGGTGCAAAAGCACAAGGGTATGGAATTGGTTTTTTAAAAAATTCAAATTTCAAATTTTAAAAATGAAATGATTTTGGAAGTTTTTGTCACTAGAAGTGAGAAAAAAAAGTAAAAATCATTAAATTTTTATAAATTTTTTCAGTGTATAACAAAAAATATAAAAATAAGATTATGTATTTATACTAAATGTCTTATTAGGGATTATGGTCACTTTTCAATTGGATGATTGCCACTTTGGTTGCAAACAAAAGAACATTGTTGAACAACATATTAATCTCTCATATTAAGTTAGAATAAGTATGCACAATTTGGAGCTTAACACAATCCTGCAATTATCAATACCTATTCAAACATGACCTATTATTACTACCAACTATTTGTAACACCTGCAAACTCTATGTAGCTACTGCCTATTATTTGCAACAACTCATGATCTTTACCCTTTGCAAACTTCAAACACATTAGCTACCTCCTTACTACTACCTTATAGTGGCAACTACCTTCCTACAACAAACTTCTTGCAACAAATCTACCTTCATATTCAAGAAGCAAGTACAAAGAGTATTCGGATTTGGCCTTTATACATTAAAAAAAAACTTATATTTAAAATTCAAAGGTTATTGTAAGGGGATCATTGTGAAGATAAATGAAAAATATAAAAATATAAAAATTCAAAAATTGCAATTGCAAAAAATTTCTATAATCAAGTACCTCATTATTAATTGTGATGAAGTTATAACAATTAACAATCAATCCTAATGTAGTGTCCACAATTATGTTGTTGATGGTTTTAACAAAATGGCATTGTTATTGAATCTTGAGAAGGTGGTTGGTAGAGGTTTTGCAGATAGCCTCATCACATTGATTTTGGGGTTTTTGATGGAATATGGGGGCCAATAATTGATCAAATTGATAACAAAGTGGCTTGTTGTAGTTTAAGGTTATAATGTGAACATTAGTGTCACAAAGATAACCTTTAATATTTAAGGTATCTTTGTGTCATTGAAATGGACATAGGTTTGGCTTACATCACACTAGGAGAAACTCCCCCCCCCCACGCAACTATGTGTTTCAACTATAATCTTAGTCGAAAATTGTAGTTTTAAATTGAAATTATTTTTTTGGATTTTTTCAATTGCAAAGGTTTTAAGCTGATAACAAGTCAAGTGCAATAAATAGTCGAACACAACAACCATGTGTCAATTCATGGTCAAAATTTATCAATTTAATCAAAAAACCAATTTTTATTATACCTAACCAAAAGTTTAAACTTCATCCACTAAATTATAATTTCATCCATCTTAGTGAAGTTGAAGGTTTGACTTATGTTTACAACTATTTCAAAATAATGAATAGGTAGCTAGGTTAAGTAGTTAGATTAAATCGTTAGCTATTAATAAGCTTCCATAAAAATAAAATAGCCAATGCATGCCATGTGTATGGTAAGGAGTTTTCTAAGTTATATATAGATTGAAAATTTTGGATAGATTTATGATATAAAGTGACAAGTGCCACAATGTCAACACCCAATTTAAATTGGTAGCCATTGTTGACTTTGCACTTGTCAAAATATCATTACTTTCATTGACAAAATTAAAATGTCATGTGTCAAAACCATGGTGAAATATTTGTTGCCATATGATGTTTACAAATATGCTAGTTATGTCATGCATAGTTAGTTGAAATTTAGTTGACAAAAAGTTGAATTATAGTCAAAATATAGTCAAGACAAAAAGTTGGATTATAATCACAATTATGAAATTACAAAAGCTGAAGTGTGGGGACAATGCACCCAACTAAAATTAACTAAAGAAAATCAAACCATAGTAAAGGCATAATCTAATTATTATCAACTAAGAGTGAAAATCCTCTCCATATGATGAATGGTGAAATTATAGGTCAACACATAATTCAAAAGCATCATAATGCACCAATGTCACATTTAATTGCTTAATTTAAAAATTATGCATTAAATAATTGTTGACACACAAAAAATAGTCTCACCTCCATCTCAAAGTTGTTAATGTTAATCAAATATTTTTTGGAATAATGAAAGTAATTTCCCACAAGATGATCATTGTATGGCATTGTGATAATGTCAATGCGGACCATTGTTGGTTTGCTTCAATGCTTGGATTTTTGTTTTGATAGCCCATGTTTCAACTCTCTTGGCTTACATTCATGCCTACACCTTGCATTTTTGAATTGAAAAAAATGAAAGTTGTTTAAAATGAGAGAACTTAATAGGAATCAAAGTTATAATGTGCATAAAGAAAAAACTTATGCATTATATGCAAACACATTGAACAAAATAATAAAAATTAAATTCCATCAATAGTTAAAAACAAAAAAAACAATAATAAATAAAGAAAAAACACCTCGAAAAATGGAAAAAGAAACTTACATAATTGACAAAAATGGCATATGCATCTTGGTTTATGTTACAAACAATCAACACAATCAAAACCTAGTCAAAACCCAATTGAAACCTAGTCAAACCTAGTCAAAACATAGTTGAAATTTAGTCAAAACCATATATTCTAATTTAGAGATAATTTAACTTCACATTGCATGCATTTTAGAAAAATATTTTGAACTGTTCTAGTTCTATTATGATGGTTGCAAAACCACATAAACTATTTGGAAAAAGAAAAAAAAAAAGGGGCGTGATGAAGAATAACCAAAAACCCTTTGCCTATCTATTAATTGAATGTCATTGGCATGCATTGATGGTTGAGAAGCTTTGTAAAATTGGCTCTTTATTACCCAAGTTCTTGTTCTTGAAATGGTGGAGGAGAAATTAAACCACCAAGAATTTAAAGAAACACTTAGTTGAAAGAAAAAAACTAAAGGCAACATGATGGAAAACATGGTGGATAAAGAAAAAGAAAGATAACATGGTAGAAGGAAAAAAACTAAAGAGAAAAGAAGAGTATTTAAGCATTTACAAATGTGAGTGGCACATGTGATGATGACTTCAAAGCTCCATAAGCTTAGTGAGCTTCATGTTATCCACATTTATTTACTTTGACGCCATATGACAATACTACAAAATGTGGGTACAATTCACTAATCTATGTTTAGTGGGACTAATGAAATCATTCAAAATCCAATGAAAGCGCTTGGCATAAAAAGACACATTTTGTTGTAGTGTGATTGGGTACATTCACGGTTGGGGCACACAAAAAGACTATCTCGCCCCAAAATCATTGTCAAAACATTACTTTGAATGACCATTACATTTACGAAATAATTTATTTGATAGATTTTTTTTCATTACATATTCACATACATCTTGATTATAATGCTGACAATTTAATCATGTCTCACTATGCAGTTTTATAAAAAAGGATTCAATAGGACTAGCAATATTTGTTCAAATTGTTCCATATTTTAACCACAAATACTAGAAGAAATCCCTCAAAATGCAACCAATGCATTTGCAACTACATGAAACTAATTTGTCATTTGCAACTAACTCTTACTAGTTTTACAACTATTTTACACCCTTGACGATTCTTGCATTTATGCTACAACTACATTTGCAACTAAAGACTTCTTAATTCTACATTCTAAGATTATTTTCATCCATGATCATGTCCATATGTCTCATTAGTTGCAAATGCAACCAAATTTAACTGCACCTCTTGGGTGTCAAGATAATGTTTAGTGATATAGATAGGTATCTTTGGAAACTTTTGAAAAGTATGTGTATGTTTGCTAAGTTATATTAGGGGTATAATGGGGGTATGTTTTCATTTGTGTGTTTATAAAATTGTATTTAGTTTGTATTTAGGCAAAATAATTAACTATCTACTTATATGTTTACCTACCTATTTAGCTTAATGATGTACCTATTATTTACCTACCTAACATTAATTACTACCCACTTATTAATTAATCAATGATTAATTAATTACACTTATTTTTAATTAATTGATAATTAATAGTTCATACTTAGTATTTATGATTAATATTTCATAATTATTCAATATATTAGTTTTTTTAATGAACCGTTGATCAATTATTTATAACTAATTAGTTAGTTAATTATTAATTAGATAACATAATGATAATAATGATAATAATATATTAATATATTAAATTATTTATTACTTAAATATTAATTATTTAATATTTCAATTTTTTATTGGATTACTTAAGAACCATTAATGAAATCTTATAACTAATAAGTTAATTAATTGATGGTGAAGTATTTGTTGACCATTGATTTCATCCACATTTCCAACTAGTGTCTAATGCAACTTGTTTAATGCAACTAGGTAATTTTTAATAATAAATGTCCATTGCAACTAGAAAATAGTTGCAAATGGTAATTGTTTTTTCTTCAAGTTCCCTCTAGTGAAATAGAATAAAGTATGTTCTATGTGATGGCACAAATTTTTAGTATGATAAATCACCAAATTTTGTGGAATTAATGCTAGAATCTTGGATTTTGCCATAAAATGGATGTGTTAATAAAAAAAATCAAAATATTATTTTTAATTACAAATCTACATTCCAAAGTTGGAAAGAAGTATAAAAGATGTGGGTGCAAAAAAAGGACATTATTTTATTTTTTAATAGAGTTTTGGCACTCTAAATAAAAATATGTCATTTTGGAATGTCTAAATAGTCTTGGATTCCTTTTTGGGTTTATATTTGAACATGACATTCAAAATTTGTTCAACTGATTTGAATTATTCATTATAACATTTGTTGGTTGAAAGCCTAAACATACAAATCCCCATTTCATTATTTAACATCTCAGAACATTCATTTTGTTAAATCCTTGCTTTAGGATTTAGGACACAAGATAAATGGGTGTCATGGTTCATGTTGTGGTACCCCAACCATGAATGTACCTAACTTTAATATGTTTAATAACTAAATAGTTCAAAAAACGCAACATTTGCAGAAAAGGAAAAACTAGTTGGAACATATGAAGCAAATAAAACCACTTAAAAATTTTGATAATGAAAATTTGAACCCCCAAAGTGAAATACTTGAAGTTTCCCACAAGCAAGCAGTAAGGTGCATTCTTTTGAAGAAATACACAAATCAATAAACTGCATGTGGGTTCAAATGATAAATAAAATGGCCTTGAGAAAAAACAAAATAAACAAATGAAACTAAAGCAAAAGGAAAGTTCAAAGTTTGAATGGGAGCATAATATAAGGTGGAGTTGCATTGCATGGTTATAGTTGAGATGTTGATTAATTTTCAACTATGCAAGTTGACATGTTTTTAACTAATTTTCAACTTGAACAATTCAAATTTCCCGCCAACATATTGGCACCACTATTATATGTCATATCATCCATGCATCCATATACATGCCACATCACCATTCATCCATTTTTAAAACCACTTCCAAGACAATATACAAGTTTTTCCAACATAGCTAACTTTTGTTAAGTTAATGTAGCTTGCCTAACTTACTTAGTTACCCTAGCTTACTTAGCTTAGCTTGGGTAGGTAGGTAGGTAGGTAGGTAGGTTGTGAGTTACCTAGGTAGGTAGGTAGTTGGTAATATATAAATAGGGTGTAAGTAACAATAGGTAGGAAGGTTATATATTATTACCTGATTTGTACCTTACTTACATAATAAGTAGGTATTTAACCTACCTAGTAACCCATTAATTACACCCTACTTACATATATTTTGCAAAGTAAGGGCATGTGAATTTTTTGTTGGACAATTTTTAATCATTGTGATAACATTCACAATGACTTTAAAAATATGTGTACATGTTGTCTTATTCCTAGACACCATGTTGCACAATTTGAAGCCCACTTAGGATGTTTAGTGGCAAGGTAATGTCAAGAAAGTTATAGACTTTGATAAAGGTGTCATGAATTTTCAATAAAGTTTTAAAATAATCACAACATAATTGTAACAAAATTTCAATACAATTGTAAAAAAAGTTGCATTAAAGTTGAAGTATAGAGGAAAACATAGGATATATTTCATCCATCAACTTTTGTCTTTCATCCATTCATAAACAATGTCCATTGAATTAGTCAAGTAGTTGACATGACATAACTTGGCCCATCATCTCAAAGTGGACTTTTCGACTACAATTCAATTGTATTTTCAAAAGTCAACTGCCATTGATGGTCAATGTTATAAACTTACCAAATTATTCAATAGTTTGATTTATTCAAGGTGCCAAGCCATCCACATGGAATTTCTTGAAATAAATATAAATATGTAGTTAAAATGAAGTTATGGACGAAATGTAGTCAAAAATTGGTTGGTAAAAAAAAACCTTTTTCCTCCTAGTGTCATGCAATTGTTGGAGGTCAAGCATATCATAAATTTTCTGTAGGGATTAATAAATTTTGTATATCATTTTGTCACATCTATCAAAATGTATTATATTGAGTTGTACAACATATATTTTGATCCAAATAAGAAATTCAATTAGGAGCATTTCAAGGCCTTTTTGAATTTGCGCATGTGTACGAATGATGTGGATTAATCTTGCAATAAACATATAATTTGTGATTTTTTAGTTCATGGGCAAGCAATATCAATTGCATAAGAAGTGCCTTCTTATTAGTGTTCACCTAAGCCACATCAGATGATTAGACAATAACTTTTCATCACAAACTTACCAACTTCATCCATTTGTTCAAAATTCACATGAAAATTGTTATTAATAGGTTTGTGTTTTTCCCACATGGATGTTGTGTGTTTAAAACATGTTTGATGCACATATAAATATAATGAAATATTTTCAATGGTATGTGCATCATACATGTTTTAGATCAATGATATCTACATGTAAAAAACATGAACTCATGAAATAATGAATTTTGAACAATTTCCACTATCAAATCATGTGATGGGAAGTTTATGACGTTGAAGCAGTCAAAGTTCAATGTTCACATGTTATCAATTCTTTGATCTTTGAATTTGAATGATGGTTTCCAAGCCAAGAATCAATGAATGCAACTAGCATAATCTTTTCAATATTGGTTGAATTTTCATGTTGAAGAAATGTTTTGAAAGCACTTGGTTTTTATTAAAGGCTCATTTTGTTTTGAAAAACTCATTGGCCCAAAGATTGATTATGTGAAGATCCATTGATTGTGTGAAGATCCATGCCTTTTTTAATGAAAGGAAATTTGATCTATTAGTTTCTCTTTTCAAGATTACTATGCAAAGCAATCATGTTGCTACTTTCGAACCCCATTAATGTGCAACACTATCACTTGGTTGTGGTCTAAACTAACATCCAACAACCTCTTGCAACATTGATTTTTTGAGTATTTGCATTGGCAAAACTTTTTGTAGTTATGATGTAGAGGATGAATGATGTTTCTTCACCTTGTCACTCATGAAATCCAAGTTGTGAAATCAACTAACTGCACATTTGGATTTGGTGACAGTTTGAATACTTTTCTTTTTGGGGATGCCATCAAGGATTGAGCAAAGAATAAGAAAATAATGCAACGCATTGTTAGAATGTTTACAATTTCAGCTAGTAATTTATGGTGCAAGTTTTTTAGTGTTTCTATTATGTCAACAATTTGCAATGGCACAAGGATGTTGTAATTGTTGGTAGTTGAAGCATTTCAACTTCACACATGATGTATGCCAATTTTTGACAAGGTTCATAAAAAAATATAAATTAAGGAAGGTTTGATTTCCACCCCAATTTCTTTTGCCTTGTTAGAATTGTTTTTTTTGGAATTTTTTACATTGCATGATTGTTGTTCTATTTTAAAACTATTATTGAATTTTGGGTTGGTAGTACATACTACGTGGGTAGGCGAGTATGATTTTAATGTGTGTGGCTTGTGTAGGACTAAATTGGGCTACAATGGGTAGGATCAAAAAAGATCAGGGCTCAATCCTCCTTCCCCAAGTCCATCAATCTTTCTTGGTCTTCTTGTCTATGGTATATTATTTTGTCACTGTGCGGAATTGAGGTTATGTTCATGATGTTTGTTTTAGTTTGGTTTTCCTTACTAAGGATTTATTTCCAAGCTCACCAAATCATTGAAAGTTCCACATACCTTTCCATTTACTTGATCATAAAATAAATTGCCACTTAAAACATAGTTTCACCAATGCACATTATCTATCATTTGTTTTCAAACATCATTACCCACATTCACCTATTTAAGTGTATAAATAGCTACAACTTTCCTAACTGAAATGCATCTTAGCCAATGTCATTTACATTGGCATTTCCAACTCACCATCATTGCCTCCCCATTAGATATTTTGAAGCCATCCAATACAACTTGGGTTTTTGAGGAAAAAAAAAACACTAGGGGAGGTGATAAACTTGAGGAGAAGAAATCACTTTACATATGATGTTGGAAGCAATATTTTTTAATTGATGAAATTTGATCAAATTTTGACCTAAAAATATGAATTTGGCCTATTATAAGGAAAGTTCATAAAAAAATGGCTCAAATTGGCAACATTTTGATTTTTTTTTTTTCCAAATCACCAAAGTTCTATGATAAGTCCTAGTAGGTAGGGAAGATAGGTTGGTGAGCCAACATTTAAAAAAACACCCCTACAATTATTTAGTGACCTCCATTTGGGTTTGAACAAGCAAGATAAAAATTTCTCAATGTAAGGGGGTTGAAAGAAATAGTCCAACCTCTTATGAAGACATGTTCTCTCATTGCAACTTAAAGTGCATCTTATAACTAAACATGCCAAACTTTATACATAGACAATATCCTTCATATTACAATGCAATGTAAACTTTATTTCAAACAACTCCATTTACAACAATGAACACATATGCACATACACAATTTGCCTTTCAAAAACTGAAAAGTAAATGGTGAAAATTCCTGAGAATAAAAAATATTGACTATGAGGAGGGATTACCCTTGCCAAACACAAAGAGACAAATGAAAGGGAGAAACATTTTGACACTGGGGAGTTTTGAAGCCCATTCATGAACACAAAAATCCAATCTCTGACTGAAAGGCTTACAAATCCCAACCACAAGTTTTTAAATCAATAATTCAGTTATAGGGTATCATTGAATGCTTACCAATTGGTTGATGTTTTATAACATGCCATCTTCTGAACTATCTGGGTGTTTGCTCACCCATGGGTGTGGTGATGCGTGGTTCTACCCTAGCCAAAAATTTAGAAGGATCTTGTTTTTTCTGGTATGTAACCAAATTTGGCTAAACTATTTTTAGATGATCGCCACTTTGGCTACATCACAAAATCCTTACAAGAAACCATGGTTGGAAGTCGTTTCTTAACCATTCAGCTTTCTGGTTTTCACCTAAACAAAATATTTCTAGAATTCAATTGCAGATAGTCTTGCGCTGGAGCCTGGAACCCATGTTTGTTTTCACATGCTCAAGTTGGGCATAGAACTTTATTTAATACTAAAAGCCACTTCAAGCAATTCAGAGTAGTATTGACCACTTTAGGACTTTGACTTCAAAATATTTTATTTTACATCATGTGTTGACACTGCACTTACAATAAATGGCATCTCAGTGTCTAGCAGTACCAATAGGTGGGTTAAAAATTTTGCATATCTACTACTCTCTCTTACAGAAACCCAAGGCATTAAATTCATCATTAAAAAAAAACACATTCTTGCAAACTGCTAGATTTTGGATTCAGGTCATGTAAGCTAAACAAGTTCTTTATTTAGAAGTAAGCTTGGAACAACACCACAGTTGTGGGAAGATCAAAGGAGGGGGACATTTGTGTAGTACACACATGTACTATTGCAGAGGCAGAATAGGAATAGGCATTAGGAACAGACGCCCAGAAATTGTTATTATTTCTATTATTAATGAGCCTTTGCTTCTAAAGAAAACTACCGTAGTACTTAGCCTAGTTAAGGTGCCCAATGAGTTTTTTTTTTGTCATTTAAATTCAGTGGTAATTTTTTAATAAACAATTTGGCCTTACACTAACCAAGGAGCCTAGTGTGCTTGAGAGTTTCTTTCAGGTTTTTGGCATGTGAATCAGGTATTTATCAGAAATTTTTGGAAACCCCCAAAAATAATTAATTGGTGCCAAACCACGCTAGGTACCACAGTACCCATTCTAATGCAAGGCAGTATACTAATAAGTGACACAAGTAGTTAGTGTAGTCTGTACATGTGTACAAAGTTTCGGTGAAAAAGGTGTAGTGGTGAATCATAAACATGGCCTGTTTGAGAGGAAAATGTGGAAACTTCACTTCCACGGCCGCCCCCCAGGGTGAACCAGCAGCTACACTGGTACCTTAACTTTCTTGAGTAATGCCTTTTAGAGCTAATAATTAAAGAGGACATGTTAAATTTGAATTCTGAGACCCTAATTTGGGGAAGGGATGGGATATCTATAATGTTTTAGAAGCAATGCCAAAAAAATTGGGTCTACCCTGGTACGATTGTAGAAGTGGGTTCTATTTATTTTCTAAATAATAGATGCTGCCTTGGGTGAACATGCAGCACCTGCACTGGTGCAATGGAGAAGGAGCAAAGGTAATAGATTTTTTGAAAAGTAGCCGGGTAGTAGCTATTTATTAGTATTTAGTACACAAGTGAATGCAAAATGGAACAGAGATAGTAGATTTTTTGAAGTCCAGGGTGGTACCCATTTAATAGTACCTATATATTACTGCCCTATTTATTACATAAGTGGAATGAAAAATGAAGCACAGAAGCTGACAAACAAATGATGAAAATCAGCTCTACCCAACTTGATTTTCAAGCATTTCAATTTTCCAGTCAATCCTGACTCTGGACTCACACTCACTCTCTCTCTCTCTCTCTCTCTAGTCACTAGGGAGAGAGACAGAGTTCTGCGCGCGCGCGCACAGTGTGCAGTGTGTTTGTTTGTTGTTGGGTCAAGGGATATTGGAAAGAAATTAGTCCCTGTGTGCTGTTCTGACATGTGGGGTCATGTCTGAGAGCGTCTGAGGAACCTGGGACTTGGAGACTGTGGGTGGTTTCCTGCCACCTTTTTTTTTTTCTTTTTTTCCTCCTGTCCTGACTCCTAACCCGAGTCCTGCTGTCTGTCTTGTTTCAATCCCGCATCCCGATGGAAGAGGCGTGAACACGGCTTGTTTGTTGTTGTCGTTGTTGTTTCTGTCGTCGTCGCAGCACAGTCAGTACTCTCCAGTCTCCTGCACTAGTACAGCAGCTACGCCATTGATCTTCTTCTTTCGCAAGTTTGCTTGCTTCTCCCTCTGCAAGCAAACTCTTGTTGTACTTCGGTCGCTAGCTAGCTAGCTAGCTGCTCCGTGTCTTGAAGAGCAAGTTGGAATGAGGTAGATGGGACTACTCTTGTTCTTGCAGCTTCGGATGTCGATGATTAGTGTTTCCTTCTGTGTATCAGCTGCTACGTTGCATTAGAGTTCTACCCGTTTGGGGCATTGGGTCGGGGGCAGCAGCAGGAGCTAGCAGGAGGACTCCGCGGGATTTCCACCTGATCTCTACTACAGCACAGTGGCATAAGGTATGTGTACACAGCTAGGGCTTTGGGCAGTCTCGAGCTCGTGTAGTATGAGCTACTGAAAGCTGGTGCGAGCCTGTCGGAGAGCTTGTGATCCCTGTAGACCTTTTTCTGTTGTTTCCAGCTCCCGGGTTTCTTTCCACTTGAACCTTGCTAGCTCGACTTACTGTAATGCAGATTTTTGAAGTTGAATGATCTTCTTCCATAGCTGCTGGAAGACATTTTTTGTTGCAAAATTCAGATGCTCGGAACAGTGAGCCAGAACTAGGGTTTGAATCAGTAGCTGCTGCTTGCGTACACAAGTAATTGTAGCATGAGTCGTCATTCAGCATAGCTCGCACCCTGCTGCTGCACACAGCTTCGGTGAACTAACTACATTCATCATTTATTGGGCAGACTGCAACCAGAAAAAAAGCTTCCAGACTGAAGACACCATGGCAAGATCTGCTTTGATGGTGACTGACTGCAGCTTGGTCATGAGGTTATTTCTGGGATTAGTGTGGACGCAAACAGTGGCCATGGTGGTATCAGACACAGATGATCTGGTTTGTTTGCAGAAGTTCAAGGAGTCGGTTGGGGATCCTTTAGGGCTTCTAGCAGGCTGGAATGAAAACACGAGTGCTTCAATTTGTGACTGGCATGGAGTGACATGCTATGGCAACAATGCACCCCCTGTGTACTTCATCCAGCTTGCAGGTTCACAACTCACAGGCTCTTTCCCTGATGGTTTAAGCAGCTGTAAAGCCTTGACACGCCTGGACTTATCGGACAACGGATTTACAGGCCCTATTCCCCAGAGCCTGTGCTCAGATGTTGTTCCTAATCTGGTCGACTTGGATGTCTCGAGAAACAATATCACTGGTAACATCCCTCCCAATCTTGCACGATGCTTTTTCTTGAATAACATCATGCTGAACAACAATCAGCTGTCAGGTACAATACCTGCACAAATTGGGATTTTGGATCGTCTTCAGAAGTTCAATGTGTCAAGTAACCTTCTGGAAGGATCAATCCCAAGTACCTTTGTGGACCGAGAAAATGAGAAATTGCCAGGCTTTGATGCTAGCAGCTTCGAGGACAATCCAAGCTTATGTGGGCCACCTCTGCGCAAGATTTGTGATAACCGACCAGCAAAAAGAGTGACAAGTGCAGGTATTATTGTCGGAAGTTCAATAGGAAGTGCATCTGCAGTACTGGCAATTGGAGCCCTGGTGTTCTGGCTTCTCATACACAGAACCAACAAAGCAGAGGCAGCTATGTTGCGGGATGAAAGCAAGTGGGCCAAGCGCATTAGAGGACCCAAGTTGATTGGGGTTGCAATGTTTGAGCAGCCGTTGATGAGGATTAGGCTGGCAGATCTCATGGAGGCCACAAATGATTTTAGCAAGGATGCTTGTATAGGCTCCAGCCCTAGTGGCACAATGTACAGAGCCGAATTCCGTGATGGTTTGGTTCTGGCAATCAAGCGGTTGCATGGTTCATCTGCTCACAGTGAGCGACAATTCAGGACAGAGATGGACACACTCGGACAGCTGAAGCACCAAAACTTGGTTCCATTGCTGGGCTACTGTGTGGCAGGTAGTGAGCGTCTTCTGGTGTATAAACACATGCCTAATGAGAGCCTAAAGTACCAATTACATGAGACATTTGAGAAGGTGACTTTGGATTGGCCAACTCGTCTGAAGATTGCCATTGGTGCAGCAAGGGGCCTTGCATGGTTGCACCACACCTGCAATCCACGCATCATTCACCGCAACATTAGTGCAAGCAGTATACAACTGGATGAAGAGTTTGAGCCAAAGATCACAGAGTTTGGGCTTGCGCGGCTTATGAACACTGTACCTGACACACATATCAGCACCTTTGTCAATGGCAACTTTGGGGATGTAGGTTATGTGGCACCAGAGTATGTGCGCACACTTATGGCCACAACAAGGGGGGATGTGTACAGTTTTGGGGTGGTTTTGCTTGAGTTGATTACAGGTCAAAAACCTGTTGATGTGTTGATGGACACTGGATTCAAGGGCCTTTTGGTGGACTGGGTTGGGATGCTTTCTGCCAGTGGCCGCATAACAGATGCTATGGAGAGGACATTGGTTGGCAAAGGTGCAGATGACGAGATGAAGCAGGTATTGAAGGTAGGATTGTTATGTGTTAACTCAGCTGCCAGGGAGCGACCCTCCATGTATGAAGTCTACCAACTGTTGTGTGCCATTGGGCAAAAGTACAATTTCTCTGATCAGCATGATGATTCCCTAAACATGTCAGACTCAGGCCCAAGATCAGGGTACGAGCTTGTTGTCTCAGTGTCGTAGCCAGTGTATATAATCATTAACCCCTGAGTACCAACTCTTAATGCTGTTAGAAAGGATAGGATAGTACTTTCAGTGTGCTCTATTTGTGGCACTGTAGAGAGGACCAACCAGATGTTTTGTAGTGATCATTAAGTGGCAATCATGTTGCAGAACTGTGGGCCAGTGTGATTGTAGGAATCTCACAGTGAGAATTTTCCGAGCTTCTGAACTGTGAGACTCTAGTGTGATCATATGCTCATCATTTGCTGTTTTGTTGTAACTTTAGCACCTGAGTTTGCCAAATTGGTGATGGCTGGATTCTGCACGATTCTGGGCTTTTCAGCAGTGTGGAATTGCAGGATTTCTGAAAGTCTGTTTGGATTTGGGTTGCTGTATGCAAATTTGTGTGGTCTTCATGTCTTAGTTGATTGAGGCAATTGCTGTGTGGTCATTTAATGTCTCCACACAAAAGTAATGATTAGCAATTGGCTCATTGCTTCCTGCAACTGGGTTCATGTAGTGAAACGCCCTAGGAGCTGGGGATTTATGCCCTGGACCTGAGAGTGGAGCCAGAGGTCCAGGGCATTCAGCATAAATGCCCTGATCTGAGGGTGTTTCTCAGCATGAATGAATGAGGCTGCAGGGGCATTTAACAAGGGGGGTGTTTGTAACAAGGGCAGAGCCCTCCTGCTGTACAGAGCGTGTTTCACTTTTTGAAATGCCCTCCATACAGCAGGAGGGCCTACAGCGGAGGTCATTATGGGATGGTGACATCTATGCCTCACTATACAACTGGCCTGATTGAAACCTGAATCTCTGGCATGCCAATAGCAGATGATCAGGAGGAGAGTGCTAGCTGGAACTGCCATTATTGGATCTTGGGCTCTTGCCACAACCTCAATGAAGTATTATGTAGAACCCCAAGACCTTGATATTGGACTCTAGCACCAGAAAATCATAACAATA
>Ga0209208_10006512_pt1 | contig 16088 bp, 9 predicted proteins | sample S1TSphfallax_3_FD_187694 | JGI IMG/M metagenome (GOLD analysis project Ga0209208, IMG submission 187694) | Host-associated microbial communities from peat moss isolated from Minnesota, USA - S1T2_Fd - Sphagnum fallax MG (SPAdes) (version 2) | ecosystem: Host-associated > Plants > Peat moss >...
ATGAATTTTGATCACAACAAATTTTCAGGAAAAGAAAAGATTGTATTCTTGATTTGCAATTAGCAAGAATCAAAACTAGAGGTTTGAAAGCTTCATAATATATTACATTATAGGAAGGTGCGTTAAAAAAATGCACTAGGACTTTCCCACATGCCCATAATAATGCAATATCTTTTGCAAAGGACTATAATAATGCTTAAATGCCCCCTCTACTTTTTTGACCATGTTGAAAAATCATAAACAATTCATAGGTGTCCCCTAGGACCTCTAGATTTTTATAAGTAGCCATATACATATTTTTTTATGTCTTTTGAAAGTTGAAAAAAAACCTATAAATTTTTATTTTTTTTCCAAATTACAAACATGTTTATAAAATTATCAAATGAAACCACACAAATAATTATTTTTAAATTAAATTAAACTAAGCTACTTAGGCTAAATTAAATGAAATTTAGTTACATTAGGGCTAAAAAAAGCTACTTTAAGCAAAATTAAGTGAAATTAACTTATGTAGCCCAATTTAATAATGTTTAAACTAGTTTAATTTTTAATAATTCAATTTTGCTTGATTTATCCAAATTTTGTATAGTTTTGTTGAAGTAGCCTAATTAAGATTAATTTTGGTCTACACTAACCAAGTTTAACCTAAGTAGTATAAGTTAGTGAATGCAAGTATTGGGGTGGTGGAATGTCCGAATGTGTGGTTGTGCCGGTGTGCAATTTTTTTGAATAATTCGGCAAGATGGTTGATATGGAAGTAGACATGGTGCCTATCTGGCACTGATGTGACATGTGTAACAAAACACTAATGGGTCACTAATGTGGCAATAATTTGGCACATTGGTGATGTGGTGCTGATGTGGCACATTGGTGACATGGAATTGGGTGACATGGTGTTATTGTGACGTAATTGGTGACATGGAATAAGATGATGTGGAATTTGTTGACATATGCTGATTTGGTGCATTGGTAACATGGCATAGGGGTGACATGTTATTGATGTAGCTACTAATGATGTGGAAATGGTTGGTGAATAATTGAGACTTAATAGATGGGTTCATGGAGATGATGGGGCAAACCAATAGAAATGGGTGACATGGAAATGACCCAAAACTTAGATATTCATATGGTTTGGGAACGTTGTGTGCCAACAATGGGAACATACGTTCAAATAATTATGCAATTTATTATTTTTGGCACACCCATGTAATGATTTTTTTCTACAAAATTTGCAAATGAGTTGTGACCTTTTCAATCATTTTGAACAAAGATTAAAGTTCGAATTTTGAGCTATGATTTCAAACTTATTTGTTGCCTATTTCATCATTTTTATACACAGATTTGCAATGTTATAGGTTTCAAACGCTTGTTGACAATATCAACATTACTATTGTTGGGATAATTAAAGTTGAGAATGAAAAATTCCCCATGATTCAAATTAGGGTTCATTCATTCATATTCACTATGTGTCTTGGGTCTAAACATGGTAAATTAACTTGCTCATGTTGAAAAGTAGTCATTGAATAGGCTTTCATATACTAAACTTTAAAATATTGTTTAATTCAATGATTAATAAGAACATTTTCTTCAATTTTGTTAAAACTTTAAATAAAAACTACATGTTTAAAGTATGTCTAAATACATTCATTAAGATTCAAACAAAGTTCACAATTTATTTTATAACATTTAAGTAGGTTGTAAGTAGATGATTTTTTTTTAAAGAAAACAAATAAATTAATGGGCTCTTAGAATGTACTTGTGACTTTTCATTTTTTTCACATTCTAATCAAAATATATCTAACTTGTAGGATAAAAGTAGGTTTGACAAAAATATTTGCAAATTAGTTTCATAGATACTTGTTACCTAATTTTATTATATTAAAATTCTTGAAATTTTATATTCAACTTACCATAAACCCAATGGAGGTATATATGTTTTCAAATGAAACATTAAAAAAATTCCAATCCATTTTCTTATGTTTATATAAAAATTCTTGAAATTTTATATTCAACTTACCATAAACCCAATGGAGGTATATATGTTTTCAAATGAAACATTAAAAAAATTCCAATCCATTTTCTTATGTTTATATAAAAAATTGTCATATTTTAGAATGGGATTTTAGGCAAGCACACTTTTTAATTTAATTTACCATTTAATTTTCATTTTTACCAAGAACTAAAAGAGTCAACGCGAAAGGAGTTTGGCAAAATGTGTGGAGCATAAGGCGGTAGCGAAAAAATGCATGTCATCAAGTATTAAAACTAAACTTGATTTGACAAACAAAAAGATGGGAAAAAAAATGGTTCCTGCATCACAAACTTCATGGGTCACAATTTGGCAATATTAATCATGCAAAATTTGCTTTTCAAAGGTTTGTATGGAATAGATATGGATGTCATTCATCTACTTGTATTATTTGAACATCGATGTTATGTGCATTGTTTATACATGAATGTCATATGCCTGTTCATATTGTTTTGACATCAATGTTGTGTGTCTATTCATACTATTTACACACAAAAGTCGTGGACACAACAACGATTTCCATATTTAAATAATGTATGACTTTCGTGTGTAAATGATATAAACCCATGAAATAATAAATTTCACACAAATTTGGAAAGAACCTATGAAGCTTATAAATTTGTGATGTTAACATTGTCACAACCCTACTTTGGGTGAAGTGGGAGGATGAAACTCCCACTCCCAAAGTTGGAGATTTGGAGTCCTCTGGGACTCCCGAACGTTTAGAGTTCGACAGCAGAGGCCAAAACACCTCGCATTGGGGTGTTCTTGGTGTCATTGAAAAGGTCTTGAAGTGTACATGTCCAAAATGCCCTCGCATTGGTCATTTGGACATCTGAAGCCCAAGTTATGGGCAAAAGAAGGGCCGGGAGTCAAACTGGCAGTTTGACTCCCGACCATTAAAAGTCGGGAATCGACCTCTTCCCGACATCCGAATCGGGAGTGCTACATGGCGTTGGAAAGATCTCAAAGAGAGCTATAACTTTGGTTTAGACCTTGTCTTGATCAGACTTGGCAGTCAGGAGATATGAGCTCTCAAAGTCCCAGGACTCCAATCGGGACAGTTTCGAAACAATTTCGGGACTCCAACTTGGGAGCCCCGGGAAAATAAGCCATTTGGATGTAGCCCCCGCGGAGCGTTGCAGAGAATACTATATGGGGGAAGGTGGTGGCTTCCCCCGAGTCCGGGCTGTGGTGAGTCTTATGTGTCAAAGTGCTCGTGGCTTGTCCCAACACCCAAGGGTGTTCCCAAATGTGAACTAACCCTTTTGTGGTTAATATTGGATGCAGATTCAAGCTTGATAATCTAGTCTCTCTTCCTAGTCTAATCCCGGGACTTCTAGCACGCCGTTTTACCCCTTTCTAGTGCTGGAAGTCGGGAGCACCTTCAAGTTCCATATTTCCGCAATTCAACACACTTGGACCTTCAAGTGGGTTCAACAAGGAACTTAAGAGTGCGTTAGGTTCAATTCCTATAAATTGCAACCTATGTGCATTCTTAAGGGGCTAAAGTAAGTAGGTTAGACTAAAGTAGTTACATAGGTATGTTACATAGGTCACCTAAATCAGGTTAGGTGGATTAAACTACTACCCACTTACATGCCTTTTCTGACCTACCTAAACCTACTATCTATTTACCTGTCTTTTTCGACGTACTTAAACCTATTACCTACCTACTTACCTATAAAAATATTTTTTGTTTGCCAATCATATTTTAATCATTCATTATACGACACCTTAGCATTCTATATGGTTTGTCCTCTATGATTTGTCATTAATGACTATAGGATGAAAAGTGCCATGTCAAACATTAAATGACTATTTGTCATGTGCTACCCATCTGTTAGAACCAAGGGCCTCTAAATCATATATGTCCGATATGACTACAAAATGAGTCATATATGGAGTCATAAATTTAAGAATTTCTTCTAGTGCTAAGCACAAGTCAACACTATATATTGGTTTGTTTTATAATCACATCCTAGTGTGGTTGTCCAAGGTCACTAAGAAAACATGCTTAGGCATGAAACTTAACCCTCAAATGTTTTTGAAGGGGCCCAAAGAGGGGGAATGTTGCTCAGTAACAGAAGCGAACCCAAAAGGGATGTAATGCAATTTAAGGGATTGACATAAAGATGAACAAAATAATTGTTTAAGATTCCTCTTGCATCTAAGAGGAAGAGCCTAGGATTCAAACTACACTTAAGTTGAAAATTAGCTACTCTCTTAAAAGCTTGAGGTAAGAGGGTGGCAAAAAGGGTGGCTTGCCATGACAAGGGCAAGATGTTAATTGTGTTAACGAGGATGTAGACTTCCTGAAGGTTGAGGTGAATGACATGCCCTTCCATTTAAAAAATGTTTTAAGTGGATGCGAGCGTCATATTGAGACCACTTTAGGGGGCCACTAAGGTAATATGAAAGTTAGGCCAAAAATGGTTCTATGAGGTTCAATTCTTCTAGGAGTTGAAATATGTCCAAAACTTGGGGTCTAAAGTAAGAGCTCAGGCTTTTGTTGACCAAGAAAACAATTGGGGGCTATTTTCAAGATTATAATGCAAAGCATTATCCCCTTAAAACCCATAATGAACAATTAAACATTGTCTTGGGTTGCCCAAGGCGACGAGCTCACTAAAGCATTTGGGACAATTAGAAGTTGTCCCTTTAAAGCTTTGAGGCCACCAAAAGAGGGTTGGCCTTAGGATGACTCAAGTCATCTCAACTTAAGTCCTTTATACCAACTTTGGGAGTTGATCCCGAAAGGCCCTCCAATCAACATGGGGCTGATTCAATTTTAAGGCCATGTGGGCCAGCTTCAGAAATCAAGCCCTAGCTTGCTTCAAGTTAGACTAAGACTTAGCCTTGAAAGCAAGGTCTAGCAAATCTAAGTAACAAGTCTACATCTGTCTAAATTGTTGGAGACTTTTTGACTAACCAAATATGCCATGGGGTGCATAGGTAGCTAGGAACTAAAGGAGTGAACATGAAAAAAGTTTGACGAGACACATGAAACAAAGACGACAAGAGAGAAATGACATGTCCTGATGATTTATGTACATAGTCAGAATACTCATTCACTTTCACAAATGAATTGGAAACTTTGATCAACTTGGCATTCACAACCTGACTGATATCATTGCTAATATTTCAACAAGATATCAATAGATATAAAAGGCCTTCATAGTTTCTAAGTATTTATAATACTGTAAATTCTTATTAAGAGCACTAATAACTCGCTCATTGTATTACATTGTTGTAAGTTATTACTCTAGAGAGTCCTAATACATACCAAACTAGAATTGGAAGCAATCAGTTTGAAACCTGACACATAAGCTTGAGGATCTATTAGTGCACCTCAAGGCAATTTACCCTCCCTAAAAGGAGGGCTCAATATTGATTTTGTTTAATTTCACTTGATTTCAGCTACCATTTTCAGTGGATGCTACTGCTAGCTTGTGGCCCACATCGTTGCGAATTCCACAAGCTTGTGACCCACATCGCCTGCATTTCACAATGGTCAAGATTGTTAGATGGGGGAAGCAAAATATGATAAAGACTCTAAATTGCAGCCTAGAATCAACCAGAGTAATCTCAAGATGTTCTAATAATCCCATGCAAATTTTATGAATTAATAAATTTCAAGCTTCTCGCTACAAGGAGTCTAGAAGAGTATCCGATTGACTATGTCCATTTATCATTAAATCCCTTACAAGGTACAATAGTTCAATGAGCATATACATTATCAAACAATGTACAAAGGTCACAACACAATGATGATACTACAGAATCAAAACCCTCCAGGCTTTGTGTGCGAAAATATAATGATTTACCTTGTTTGACCTCCGTAACGCGCCCCATCCCCAGAACCATCAGCCAAATTTGCTCTCTCCCAGTTGGGCATGGCCTCGAACAATGCATCTCGATGATTTTTTACTTCTTGAACTGTTGCCAGGCGATAGTTCAGAGGCAGCTGGTCGTTGATGCCGAACAATGTAAAGGTCATGTCTGGTTCTGTCTCGATCATGGCCAGCTTGTGACCCACGTCGTTACGAATTTGCAGGCTGCATGTTTGTAGCAGTCGGGCATGTGCAACAAGATCAGAACAGAAACATGCATGTTCTGGAATACTGAACGTCAGAAACTAGCTAGATTTTGGCTACTGCAACATCCTTTCAAATGCATGGTGAATTACCTTGTGGAACCTCCATATAACGCCCCTGCCACAGAACCGTCAACCAAATTTGCTATCTCCCAGCCGGGCATGGCTTTGTATAATTCCTCTGGATGACGATTGACTTCTTGAACTGTTGCCAGACGATACTCACGAGGTAACGGCTCGTGGATTTTGAACAATTTGAAGGAGATAGTCACCCCCTCGACAAGACCATTATACTTCTTGTATCGGGCGTAGTCCTCACCTAAGTGGATGAGTGCCCCTTTCAAAGTATCTTGGCGGACTTCTCCAGTTGAAAGTATCAATTCTGTGCTGTCGTTCAGCTTTTCAATCTCCTTGGCCGGAAGATCCAGATTCTCTTCGATAATTTCAATTGCAAGCCTCAACAGGTGGTAATACAAGATAACATCGGCCACTACAGCAATTCTGGCAGCATAAGCTTTACTTCTCTGCTCAAACCCCTTCTTGCACTCTTCCAGAGCGTGAATCATGCATTGCATAACACGCTTCTCTCCTGTAAGCATGTCAACACGGGCCCTCAACGCTTCCAGATGCTCCTCAGTCGACTTCCTCTCGTCATTCACAGCATTTCGTTTTTCAGATAGACGAGATTGCTGATTTGTGCAAAGATTGTGCAGGAGCGTGCCAATCGCATACGAGTTCTATCCAGGCACCCACCACCACTTAAGCGCTACTGTAGCTCGTTTCTATCAAATTTGCAATAAAAAAATTCTCTGCCTGTTAGCGTCTCACCTGTCCGTTTGTTAGAACAAGTGATACAAGTGATTGGCCATGCCGGAGGAGTATAAAAAAAAAATTGGAGGAGAGGAGTTGACAGTTCAGATTCATCTCGCTTACAACTGCAACGCATGACGCTAAGTTACACCCTTCGACTCTCGCTTCTCAGGACATTAGTTTTCAGTTTCTGGAATGATGTCGACGGGTGAAGTCTCAGCTGATGTGGATTCCAATGGAGTGATGGTAGTTCGTGGTTCCAATGGTGATGAGTCCTATGAAATCACAAAGATTCTGCTGCCAACTGCGTACTTGGTACAAAATGCGAAGAAGGATATCTTGCAGGACCTTGGTTTGCAGAGTGTGCTCACCGATCTGAACCGTGCATCGGATCTCTTGTATTTGGCTTATTTGGGTGTCATTGGAACTGGCGACTTGCACGTCAGGATTTCGACTCGTCAGAAGGAGTTGTATGATTTGTGTGGACGATGTGTGGTGACCATGACCGCTCTGAGGGACGGCAGTCGCATTGTGTTGGACAGACTGACGGAAGCATACTCGTACCTGCTGCAAGCGAATGAGAAGCGTGCACTGAGGATCCTCTCCAGATGTGCAGCGAACGCGCATACGATGGCGACCAACTGCCAAGAGCTGCCGCTCAAGTTTGGAAAGTTGAAGGACGATACCAAGCAGGATGCAGAAACTGCTATAAAAGCGTGGGGCGATGAAGTTGCGAAGATCAAGGAGTTCGAGAAACTTCGTGCCGAGATGGAAGCCACCTTGAAACAACAAGAGAAAGTGAGCAGCATGTTGAACGAGAAATTTGAAGAAATGAAGATTGACATCGCCAAAGAAGAGGCGGCAGAAAAGCGTGCGCTTGTTACTCATATAGTTGGTGCCTTTGCCAGTGCAATTGGAGGTGGACTTGGTGTGTATGCGACCTCTATGGTACTGGTTAAGATCAATCTCGAGCAGGGATCATCTGTGCCAGCAGGAGCTAAAGAAGCCTCAGGAGATGCAAGGCCTAATCTTGAGCAGTTGAAGATAAGACAGGAAGACAAAGCTAACGCACAGAAGGTCAACGAGGAAGCAAAAATGGCGGAGGAGACAAAAGCCCGTGAAAGGCAACGTGAGGCAAAAGCGAAAGTGTTCGACGCCAAAACGGACAATGAAGCGAAACAAGTCCTCCTTAACGAAGCAAAAGCTACCAACACGGCCGATGCAGGGCACGAGGAAAAGGTGAGGGAGGCTCAGACGGCATTCGATGCATCTTCCATAACTCTAAGCAAGTTGCTGGAGGAGCAGAAGCAGGCCGAAGATTTGGCATTGGCCAAGAAGAGCGCAATTGATGCTAAGGCTGCCTTGGACGCAGCAGTAGCAGCCTTGGATAACATCGTCTCAACTGCCAACAAGATGTCTCAACAACAGGCAGATCAAGCGACAATGTATGCCAACAACCGCATTGAAATGGTCAAGCATAAGCGCTATTTGGAAGAGCAGCGTCGCGAGGCCATTGGACAACTTGCATCTCTCACTTCACGACTCGAAACCAACAAATATGAAATCAACGTGGAGAAGTCGACCGAGACCGCACTGGAGATTGCAACTTGGGCACTCAACAACATCTATGTCTCTCTAAACAATGCCAAGTACTTCTGGGATAGCATGAAGAGGTTCTGTGATCAATTGGCGAATCCAAAAACGATTGAACAGATCAACGACGAGATCGAAAATGAATGCACTCCTGAGGAGCGTATCAAGTTCTACAAGAGTCCAAGCTTCATCTCACCTGGTATCACTTACATCTCCAAATGGACCGCTTTGGGCATCGTTTGTGATGAGTATGTTGTGGCCTCTCAGCACGCAAGCAAATCTGTATTGCGCCACATCAAAGCCTCTCCTGACACGGAAGAAGCTCGAAACCTCATCGAACCACTCAAGAAGCAGCTCGAGGAAGAGCTTGGAAACGATGCAGTTGAGGCCGATTTTAAGATCAACGCTCTAGATACTGAAACAAAACAACTGGAAGCAGAGAAAGCGGCGATAAAGGCAGGTCCGAGGTTCTAGAAACATAGCTTTTCTGGAGGTCTTATTGCACTCCTAAGTTCTGGTAGTATGTTTTTCACGGGTGATTTGAATAAACATCTTTCTATGAAGGAAGGTAGTTTGTTTTGTTTTGTAGTTATGAGATCCACTAAGCAGGGGATGCTTCAGATCGTATTCTTGGTGTCTTTGGAAAGCTCTTGACTAGAAGGGGTGTCCATAAGGGGTGCATGGGTTTGGTTCCATGACGTTTGAACTTGCTCTGCAAAAGTTCTTGAATATTGAATGATTTCTACACAGAAAATTAAATTAAATTGTAGCTGAAATTTTTCAGAGGAATTGGAATGTGCCTTTGGTGTTGTTGGAAAGATCTTGATGAACAGGATTTAATGGAATTTATTTGATACGATTTGGATTCAGAATGTGGGAGATATTGATTTTTAAACGTGCTTTCTACCACTGAAAATTCAAATAAATTCCAAAAAACCAGGTTTTGGAAGGAAAGATCAGTGGAGAATGTGGTAACACTTGAAGGCTTACGATTCAATCCAAGCATGATTTGCTTTCATATTTGGCTGTTCAAACCAATGTTCACATGTTGAGTTTCCCTATTTTGTAATGGGTTCACACTTGGGCCAACCGCATAGACCACACTAGTAAACTTGAAATAAAACAAACCTTCAAGTGAAATAACTTGGTCTATCGTCTTTTTAAGTTGATTTGTCTGAAATTATGATTTGATTTCTAGATTAATATTGAATTACCAAGTACAAGGTCTTATGCAATTCAATGATTTAGCAAATTGCTCCATCCTACTTTACTCCATTCAATATGGAATTCAATTAGACATGCATTTTCACTCATGCATCCAAACACACACAACTTACTACACGCACCAAATAAGCTACCATTAGTTGACTAACAATTCCATTCATGGCTGCTTTGCATCATATTCCAAGTAAAACAATCAAATTTAGTGTAGTCTGTAGCTGAATTCTAAAGGTTCAATTGGAAAAATTATATAATGACAAGTTCTTGATGAAACTTCAAAATCAAAATCACAAATTTTGTACTTGACTAGCACTTGATCAAGGTGTACAGTAATTCATGGGAAGTCTTCCTCCTACCTATAATGGTCTTCCCAAAGGCTACACCATTTCAATCTTGTTCGGCTACTCCTTTGAACAACTCAGAATAGCTCCTGGTGTAGAAGTTCATATCCTTGCAAATATCTCAAGATGATGTGTTTTGAAATGTCAATGTGAAGTAAGCACAACCGGATTATGATAGTATCAATTAAACATTTAAGATTAACAAAAATGAAAACCATTATATTGAAAAAAAATTAAATCCTTTTGGTCCTCATGTTTGCGTTTCAATTGTTAAGCTAATGGACAAGTTGTAAGCAACAAGAAATAAAACAAATATCCTACCTAAACAACTATAATTTCTAATTTTATCACTACTATAAATGAAGAGTAAAAAGTTAAATTAAACCTACTTATTAAAATATGAACAACAAAAATTAATTCACCTAAATATCACATTAAACACAAAGTTCAATGTGAAAAATAATAATAACGTTTATTCATGAAAATCACAATTCAACATGAAACCCAAAATAAACATTTATCACACATTATACATCAATTTAGAAATTATTAAACATATGTGATAATATTAATGATATTTCATTATTTAAAACATTTAATATACAATATATTCTTGTAATTTTTAATAATTGTAACAATAACATTATCATAAAAATTATATGTGATGCAAAAAACACATTTCGAGTACTCTAGCGCAATTCATGATGGAAGGTAATCTCATTCATTTTAAACTATTGAAAAAAATGTTGATAAATGAAATAATAATGGTATAAACATTCACGATCCATTTCAAAAAAGTTTGAAATAAATTTATTTATTTCATTTGTTATGCACATCAACATTACAAATTGCATTGAAATCACATTTCACTAATCAAAGCATATAAATTTGTAATTCATTTATATTAAAATTTATTATGAAATGATGTCATAATGTTACATCTTATCATTTGTCTAAAACTAAAGCTTTAAAAAAAATTGAATCTTAATATTTCAACAAAGAGAATAATCATCTTAGCCATCCTTTTTCCCAAAAAGGAAAATGTTTTGTTTAATCTGAAACATTTGAATAATAATGCCTTATCCTTTATATTTTCAATTTTTTTTTAATAATTTTTGTATATTCATTTGAAGACTATTGGAATGAATGGACATCTTTAAATGTGAATTTTTTTCCTTCACAAGTTTTTGTTTGATTTGGTTTTAATACTAGGCAAATTATGACTACCTAAAATGTTATGACACATTTAATATCATGAATAGGCAATAAAATAAACATTTCTTTTATGACATATTTCATTGTCATGATAGTTATTTTTCATTTTTATGATCTTATCTTAACATTGTTTCAAGTTCAGAACATGTCACTAGGGAAATTTAAAATTTCAATTGCAACCTTAGTTTCATATATAAAGGAATGTTATATGACTTGAATGGTGTTTTCTCCCCCCGCCCTCCTTTTTTCCCCCTCACTTTATGCTAATTTATTCAAACTAGATAGATTCTATTGACATGGATTTCAATAGTTGAGCTTTTAAGTTCAATACCATCTAACGACAACCCCTTGACTCATCCATCAACATAATGCAAAGTTCACCAAAAATTCAAAGATATTTCTTAATGCTTTTTAAAAGAACATCCCTCCTACAAGAGAAGATGGATCTCCCATCTACTCCTTAAAAGTGGGACAGATATTACATACACTAAATGTTTTCATTTCATATTTTTTTAATAGCCAACTTATGGATGATTGCCACCTTAGCTACATCGCTAGAAATAAAATAAATAAATAGTGAAATGCATTCCCAAATACATTCTCAAATGAAGGTAAAAAGCATTTGGAGAAATTTCCTAGTGTATTTGGAGGGACCTTATTTCCATGAGTAACCCTTTTAGAAAAGAGGAGGGATCTTACACCTACTAATGTAGAGTGGGAGGGAGCTTCAGACCTGGCAGCTTTGAGAAGTGACTCGATTGGAAACTACTTCAGAAATGTGGCTAAGGTGTGTGTCTTTTCAAGAGACCAATCTTCCAACGTGCGAGCTGTGTCAAATCAACCATCAATGTCAGTAAATGAAAGATCATGAGCTTTGCTTCTCTGCCTGCATTTCAATCCTTAGTTTTCATCAAATATCTATCCTTTACCAAGAATCCATTAGGCTGGACCTGCTACTTCAAAGACAAGGATCAAACAAATATTCGGCTTGTGATATTCATTTTTTAATAAAGTGTACATCTTCTTCTTGATGCCATTATCTTGCACCAGGGTTCAATACTTGGGTTGCACTCATAGTGCGTTCAGATTACACAAGGTACAAACACCGAATGCTAACAAGACACTGCATACTGCAGATGACTCAATTGTTCCATAAAGTGCTGAATACAGATTTGCCTCCCATTTCCCAAATGTTCTAGAAATGCCACTGCCATCCAGGAGAATTCCTCTACAAACTGGGTTGGATTTTCACACAACTACTGATGCTTGCCTTGCTGAGCAGATATGTAAATTATGATCCTTTCAAGTTCAAATTCATTACTGACCACCACAATCAATCTTCAGAAACAGCCCAGAGATGCAACAAATTCATTACCGACCACTACAATGAGTCTTCAGAAACAACCCAGAGATGCACATAAATTCATTACCAACCACCACAATTAGTCTTCAAATACAGCCCAGAGATACACACAAATCCCCACCAAAGAGTTTCTTGGGTAATTCAAAGGTTTCTCACCTGTTACAAATTGGGCTAAGGTTTGTCAAGGTGCGTGCACTGCAAGCTCTGCTTGAGACTCAAACTCACACGCACATCAGGTCTTTGCTGCAGTTCGAATCTGAACATCAGCTGACTCAATGTTTCAGTTTCCAGTCTCAAAATGTCATTTGTAAAGAAGCTGGAACTCTGCACTTGCTCAGGTGGAAGAGGAAAATGTCACAACAATCTTGCCCTTCATTGTTCCTCTATATATCATTTATGACCTGCATACATAGTACATGGCAAAATGTGATGAAACTGAAGTTTGAAAACTCTTCTTGACTCTCTTGTTGGTTATTAAGCTTTTCTGATGATCTCTCTAAGAAAATGCAGAATGGCAGAAAGTACAACAGCTCCCAACCAGGAAACAACTGCAACAGAACTGTGTTTCCACAAGCTGTTTCTCCATGAACAAAACACTGTCAGGATAGCCAAGGTAAAAACAAGTGATCAGAAGTTCAGCTTCTTCTTGCCTGGAGGAAACAACACTGGTAAGAGTTCGATTGTGGTTTCATCTTCTAATGTGTTTTGCAATCGAGAATCCAGAGCTCTCGAAGCAAATGAATTACTTCCTGCTTGCTGCTGTGAAAAGCTCCAAATCCATTTCATATGATCAGGAACCTTAGAATAGATGCAGAAGTGCAACATTGAGTGCCTCTGCTGCCAAGGTACATAAGAAAATCTGCATTTTGCTTAGAATCTCAGAAAGACTCAAGATAGGTGACTGTCTTCTTTGACCCTCTGAAACACACAAGAAATGAAGGTTGCAAGTTTCTGGATTGCAGCCCGGAGCATCCATACCTGGAGTTCCATCTGCATTTGATATGTGCATTGAGGAAGAAGAAGATGGCCACTGCAACGAGATTGTCAAAGAATCTTTCCTACGAGAAACGAAGGAGAGTTGCAAGTTTCTGGATTGCAGCCCGGGGCATCAATACCTGGAATTCCATCTTCATGTGATGTGCCCTGAGGAATAAGAAGACATCAAACCCTAAGTACTTAGGGTTCTGTTTTCGAAGAGCCATGCGATCGATCGATCCACATTCGTACGCAACGAGTTTGGTTGTGTTTCCTTCCAAGGGCATTGCTACCAGCACGAAGGAAGAGATTTGCAACGTTGAAATGGCAGAAGAGTTTAGAGATGCCGCTGTGTTGATTGCGTCCGAAAATCCCCAATTTATGCTTCAGTAAGCAAACTTTGAGAAAAGCTGTGAAGCAACACTGGAGAAGAAGAAAAAGATAGGTACAATCTCTTGGAAGGGAGTGTGGCGAACATACTTGTACTGCGAGAGAGAGGGGAGATTCTTCTTGTGTCGAAGATGTTACACCTGCAGCCATGGGCGAGGCTGCAACGGATGTGCGCGCCATCGCTGTCGGGTTCAACACCTGTTTTGTTTCACAACTTTCCGCAACAACGGCAGCAGCGGAGTCTTCTTCTTCACGACGGCCGCCGCTACGCTGCTGTCGTCATCAGGAGTTGCGCTAGCTCTGCTCGCCCTTCTCCCTGGTTGCTTGTAGGTCTGGGAAATCCTGGTTCCAAGTATCAAGGCACTCGTCACAATGTACATCCCTCCCTCAAAACCATGTCAATTCCATTGTTGCTCTTTTTCTTCTCGATCTCTCATCTTCTTCCTGAATCTGTGAGACGAAGAAGAAGCTCTTCTCACTGGCAGGAATTGCAGTTCTCATCAGAAATGGAACACTTTCTATGTTGTGTCGGTTCAGGTAGGGTTTGAAATGATTGATGCGATTGCGCAAGCAGAGAACATCTCTCTCACAACAATTCAACACAAAGCACTTCTTGGCAAAGGTTAGAAAGCTCCCAAAACCCTGTGATAAACCACCTCGTCCTTCTTTCACAATGCTTGAAACCACTCTCCAACTTCTTCTGCTGCAGCAAAAATGGTTTCCTTAACAAATGCCTCTGAACATGGCTTCCACCGGATGTTGCAACATAATTACACCATGCTTCTTTTCAGACTTTAGCAGTTTTTGGCTTGATGAAACTGTGTTTTGTTTGAGGTTTACACTTTCTTTGTAGTGCATTCTTCTTTGCAAGGTGAATCTAAGAAATGATCAAGAGCTGGACTTTTAGAGAATTTATATGAATTGGAGCTGTTTCTCTCAGTGATAGAATTGCCAATTTCTTGCTGGAAATCGCAAGCCTGTGTTGATTCTGTCACAAAGATTTGTCCTTACTTTGTAGATCCTTACTTTGTAGATCTGGACTGATAACTGTATTCACCATTTGGGCCATGAAGAGATAGAAATCAAAGCTTTGCTCCAAGTTGAGGAATGAGATACAGATACAGATGGGCTATATTTGCAAGCCTGTATGTATGTGCAGGGTATGTTGGAGGTGTGCCAGTGCTTCTTGCCAAGCCTCAGACTTACATGAATTTGAGTGGTGAATCTGTAAGCCCTTCTGTTAGCCTCCTTCTCTTTACCATTCAATACATCAGCAGCAGCAGCCTGGATACACTGAATCACAAATTGTGTCCATTTGTTTGCTTTTGCACTGGAGAAGAGATGTGTAGTTGTTTCATCCATTCTAGGGATGCGAGTCCAAAAGGAGAACCAAAATGAAGCTTTTGGGCTCTTGTGGATTCAGGTTGGACCACTATCAACTTATTACAAAATTCCAGTAGAGCGTGTACTGGTGGTATGTATCTCCATCACTGTATTTTCCACCTGAGTCATTAGGGTTTTAGGCAACAGCCATACGAGACACAATGTTCTTGCAGCCAATGGTTAGTTCAAGTGATGTCTTTCTCTCAATTATGTTTTTTTAGCGTCACTCAGTTGTTAAGAGCTTAGCACTACATTGTGGACCTTGAATATTCAATTTTCCCCTTATCAGTGATTCCAGTTTGTTTGTACAGTGATTTACATGAGTGCAATGATAATGTTGTCTTGTTTTGGTTGGGTTTGTCAAATATTGTTTTTGATGTAGATATATGATGATCTGGATCTTGAGTTCGCAGTGATGCGGCTGCTGCCAAAGGGTGGCCATGGTGGTCATAATGGGTTGGTTTGCTTACAACTTGCAGTTTTTCTAACATGATTTGCATGGGTCTTCCTCAGATACTGTTGGAACTGCTTGCTTGTTTTCATAGACTCCTTTGGTCATGCAGGGTTTTTCATTGCAGTTGGAAGTCTGGTCTGTTTTGTGAGAGAAGGATTGCTTGAAGAACAGTTGTTGCTTGGATGACAGGATGAAGAATCTGATGCACCATTTTAAAG
>Ga0209208_10006513_pt1 | contig 16088 bp, 11 predicted proteins | sample S1TSphfallax_3_FD_187694 | JGI IMG/M metagenome (GOLD analysis project Ga0209208, IMG submission 187694) | Host-associated microbial communities from peat moss isolated from Minnesota, USA - S1T2_Fd - Sphagnum fallax MG (SPAdes) (version 2) | ecosystem: Host-associated > Plants > Peat moss >...
AATAAAAATTGAAGATAAATTTAATTATTGCCCAAGCTTGTATTACATCATTTTTTGCAACTTCATGGAATATTTATTCCTCTTACTCTGTTGATGTTTAATCTTGTTGTAAGGGGTAGAGCCAATCTGCAATGAGCAGGTGATTTGAGTTCATTTGTATTGACATTTGTGTCCACCTAGTTTCTTTCCTTGGGCCACATAAAAAAACAGGCCTAAATTTTTCCTTTGTATTTGTTGGTACCTACCTTACAAAGTATTTAATCTTTCTCCTATCCTCAAGCACACCTTACAAATGTCCAATTATAAATTATGTTAGTTTTTCATATTGACGAAGGGGCATGTCACACCACCTGCCCATCCTCGACATATAAGAGAGCAAATTGTGGTTTCATCACTAGCTCACATGGTAAGGTAAGTTTGCGGGATCAATTTGGATAGATGTCTCCTTGGTCCAAGTACTTCTTACCAACCCCACAGAAGTTGGCATGGGCTACAATAGTGTACATTATGTTCCATGATGCAAGAATGTGACCATGACTGCCTTGGCTTTACAGACGGATTGTGGGTTGAATTTTGAAGCCAACACTTAAGCATGAGAGCTGGGCCCCTCTCTTCTACCAACAACAACACCCACTCCACCATATTTTGGCAAACTAATTTCAGCCCAACAAAAGTTGCAAATCAATTAAGGAAATGATCATGATTTTAACTTTGTGTGCATGCTTTTCCCTAAATGGATTTTCTGTTTCCCACTTCTGCCTGTACCTCAACTAAAAAATAAAAAGGAACCAACTTGATTACTACTACCTATGTCCCCCCATCATTCATGCCCCTGCCATTAGACTAGGTGAGAAATGGTGACCAACATAATTAGAAGTAGAAAATTTTCCAGTCAATTACTCAATGCTCACCACATTGCTGCAGTCTGCTGCCAAATAAAATGTTGTGGAAATAAACAGGAGGAGCCGCCAAATGAACAGTTGTGAATTGGGTGGATTCAGCCCACCTTTGTACTTAAGGGTTTAGGGTCTGACCAGTGTTTCATTACCTGGCGAATTTTCGCCAAATTTCGACCTGAAAAAACATGATTTCGACCTATACAAAGCATAAAATGAGCCAACTTCGCCAGATTTTGAAGTTTAAAAAAAAAATTGGCTACACATTTATGATAAGTTCCAGCAAGTAGCCAAGCATATAGAAGGATTCTGTTTTTTTTAAAATCTACTTTCATATCTAGTATGCAGCCAAATTTGGTTAAGTTGCTTTGTGAATGATTGCCACTTTGGCTACATCACAAAATGCTTAAAAGAAACAAACCCTGGGTCTGACAATTATCAACAACATGTTCTTTGATTGTTTTGGGATGAGCATGTGGTAGCCTAGCCTAGCCTAGCCTATGGGAGTCATTCCCTCAAGTTTCATCTGCAAATGACTGGGTGCAGAGTGTAGACACGTGTAGACAATAAGTATATAGGGTAATTCCTAGGGTGGAGGCAATTTCCAAATAATGGGCCTAGGATTTGGCAGTAGCTTAATATTGCCTCACATTTTGAAATGTGCCTTGCTGGGGGCCTTTACCTATTGTAAAGGACAAGGCAAATATTATATGAACTTAAACGTACATAGATGACAAGGTAGAGGAGGGTGAGACTCTTACCCCTACTCCTTAAGGAGGGAGAAAGATCTTACACCTATAAGTAGGCATAATTTCCCTCCCATTCTTGAGGAGTTTGCATAAAGTTCTCCCTCTTTATTAAGAGGTATATTCATGTGGGTAAGTTGTTTGCCTTCTAAATACGTTAAGAAACATCTTTGAATTCTTTACATGGTATTTTCAAAGGCCCAAAGTGCAAGGAAATGACAAAAACACTACATAAAGTGAGAACATACATATAGTGGGTCCTCAAACGGCCATAGGGGCTTGAACATGACAAACCCTACTACATTTCTTATGGTTTGCACACTTGATGGTGGTTAATTATTATTTTCTAATCTTTTGTAAGGTAAAGCCAAGATGGGGGGGCATTCCCAAAGTAAGGGGCTACAACCATTAGTAGGACCCCAATTTTGGGAATGTTCCCCACCCATGGGCCTTATGTCAATTGTAAAGCATGCAATCCTTGTCATAAATCTAAGCAGTCGTAGATCACAAGGTGGAGGAGTGGGATTCAAGGTAGGAATTTATGTTTATCATTGTTCATTGCATGCATTTTGATGAGCAAAAGGCACCCAAAAAAATCTTTGTCCAATGAAAAACACTTAAATTCTTTTGTCTATCACCATGAAAGATCTAAACATATGAAAAATTGTCAAATGAAAGGGGAAATTGAAAACATGATTGTCACATGAAATTGCAAGGAATAAAAATGAAGGCACCTCATATGTTAATAAGTGATGAATATGAGGCATATACAAATTCAAAGGCTGCTAATAAGTTTTTATTGGTTGTCTCTTCTCACATTAACAATACCACATTATTGAATGTTTTTGATAGCTTTATATTGTAAATGGTGTATCCAAAGAACCTACAACATCATGTCTCTTATTGTTTATAGGTGATGTGTCCAATGTTGCATTGACATGCATGTGTTGGACCAATTTGCAACCAAAATATTAGTAAATTGGGTGTAATGTCACATAGTGCAAGGAATTGAAATAGCTTGTGGAAGCATTTGGTGTTACACTTTTGGTCATCTTGCAATTTTGTTGAATGAAATGGGTATCTATTGAATAGGTTTTTGAGTGCATCTTGTTGTTGTTTTAAATATCTTATTTTAACCTAGCATAGGTAATGACATGTGTCAATAACTCAGAAGGTGAAAATATGAAATTATCAAAATATGAAATATTAAATAATTTAAATTTAAATGACTTTCATGATGCTTAATTAATTAACATCAAGTGAAATGGCTTGGTAATTTGTATTTTACTAAGTACTAATGAACCAATTCACTGTCTATAGCAATTGGTCCCTGTTCACTAAGGGGGTTGACCAGTTTCACCATGGTAAAAATGTCCAAATTCACTCAAAATCTAGTGAAATTTATAATGAATTAGGACGCATTTTGGTGTAGTGAGTGGGTTCTAATCAATTTTTTCCCATTGTATAGTAGTGAAGATTTTCGATGAAGGTATTTTCCTCCTCAAGTTCCAATCATTTCATAGCTCCTCAGTTGTGTTCCATGTTTAACCAATCTTAACAATCCTTGTTGACATTCTTGATTTGGGTCATTCTTTTTGTGCAATATTTTCAAATGCTTGAATATTGGTTTGTTTGTAATGGGATTTTGAAGAATAGTATCAATGTTCAAGAAGAGGTTGTCTTTTATAACTAGACATATAACAGCTCAATGATCAAGATTAGGAATGATAAACCTTTGAAGGTGGCCAAGGCGCTTCATGTTCTTACAATCTAGATTTTCATTGAAACCTATTCCAAGTTAGATTCATTTGTTGTAGATTTTTTTACATCCATTGGTACGTACCTCTCTTGCTTGCTTTTCTTTCCTTCAAGTTTGTTGCAATGGAAAATTTGAGCAAGGTATTTGTTATAGGCAATGTGTTGAAAACATATTGCCACAATTTTGACTTCCACATTTTAGCTCTTGAAAATAACCATAAAGTCATCAATGAAACTTTTCAACCTCTTTCTGAATCTAACTTCTTTGAAAGGAACATACATTTAAACATAGCCTTGAGATCTCAATTCCCCTATGAAAAAATAAAAATAAATTATTTTGGGTTGTGAATAAGTCCTTTTACTTGAAATTGATTTAATTACTCTCTTTATGCTTAGGTTTCCTTGTTGTAGTTAATTTATTTTTTACCATTTACAAAGTTGTGTTTCCATTGATGCCCAAGAGCCTACACCATGATTTGCCCATAGTGACTTAATCATAAGAAGAAATAAATAGTCCTTTTCCACTGCCTAAATTCATTAGTTTTTTAATGAAATGAGACAAAATTGACTAATATGCAACTTGTATGGTTTTGGTTAAAAAATTTAGTTGATTAGGACATTTTTTAAGGAAAGTTTTAAAGTAATTTTGGATAATCGCATGTTGCATAGATAATTTCTAATTTTAAAATTATAACATGGATATATGAGGTCCCAAATTAATATGACATGGAATAAAATGCCATGTCATCATATATATATAATTCTCCTAGATCATGGAGTCATGGATTGTATTTTTTCATGGCATGCCATGACAAAATCACATGCCATGATTATTATTATTTTTTAATTTGTCAAATTTTGATTTTTTTTTCTTTCCAAAAAAACTTTTGTTGATGTTGTTGCCCCTTAAATTGGTAAAAATTGGCCGCAAATTTTTATTATTATTAAAGAGTGAATATAAGCATTTAAATTTCAATACTATATTTTTTTAGCAACATGAATCATGCACTAATACAAATGATTAATTACACAACTTTGAAAAAAAATCACAGTTTTTTTTAATAACATAAATATATTTTATATTTTGTTTCTTTTGTAGAAGTAATAGTAACATAATTTGATGAAATTTTGGCATTTAATAGTTTGATTTAACCAACATTTATTTTTTTAGTTTTTAATTTTCTTAACTTGGCAATTCTTGTTGGGAAAAAATGGGGGGGGAATGGGAAAATTCAAGGAAAAATATAAAAAACAAAAAAAAACTCCAAAACATTGAAATTACAAATTGAAAGAAAAAAAAGGTTATTCCAACTTTAAACACATAAACAATTCCAACATCAAATTTATTTGAAATTTTTTAGGTTCAATATTTGAAATCACTATAAATTTTATCCAATATATATATATACTAGTTTGAACCAAGTGCCTAATGCACAGGTGCGTGTGTATTTGATGGTACATATTACAAATTTACAACTACAAACTACATTTCCAAAACCTCTCTATATACCACATTTCGCATGTATTCATCGGGACCCCGGCTGCTGAAAATCTTGTTGTGTTTGCTACTAATATTGATATCAAAATCTTGGGGGTGCCCCCCCAAGGTCGGGCATGCCTTTCCTAGATAGTGACACATGTGCAGAGGGGGGGTTATTTATTTATGCCAGGGTTTTCTTCCTTGTATGATGGCATCCATGGATGGATGACGGGACAGATGGATGGACGGGTCACGTGAAAAAGCTTCACGAAAAACGACCACGACGTCCTTTACTATATGTAATATATATATAATAAATTAATGATTAACTCAAATTTGTTTTGGTGGTGAATATTTCCATCATTGTGCAAACATAAAAAAGGCCATCAACATCAACAAAATATTTTTTCATTAAAATAACCAAAAAATGTATATTTAATTTTTTAATGGTATAATTTTATAGTGGGTTTTAGGACTTGTAGCCAAAATATAATTATATTTTAACAAATTTGTACATCCATATACATGTTCTATAAACAAAACATGGTTAAATCTCCTTGTGGATGATCTTTAAGAACACTACATATTTGAAAAAACAAAATGATTAAAAATTCATTGATGTAATTATATGATCACCATTTATAATTCATTTATTTATTATATTTTCAAAATAAAAAATAAATTTCACATCTATATATTTAAACATAAACTTGTAACAAAATAAAAACTATAAAATATTGATAACTTGTAATAATAATATAATTTTTTAATAATAATAGTACCTTTAGAAAAATTAAAACTTCAAAAAATTAAATTAAGAAAATTAGGATTTATTTGTAAGGGTTATTTGTGTGGCATCATGAACATTCATAATAAAAACTGTGTCCATAATGCCATAACAAAAAAAGGAAAAACATACACTTTAATTTACATAAATGTACAAAAATTTAATATATGAAAAATTATAACTTAAAGGTTTACATGCATCTTAGATTTTGTTTGTATAAACATTTCACCTGATCATTAACCCATTCAAATATAAATGTGAGACCTATTTAATTTTTATACATTCATTTAAGAAAATTATGGTAAGTGCAAAATAGAATTCATGAATAATGGATTTAACACACTCAAAATGAATGATTCAACTCATGTGCAAATGTTGATGATTCAAGTGATGTGAAAAAAATTATTACCATGTTCCAATATAAATGTGAGGCATTAAGTTGATATGTGTGTTTCAATATATTTTAATAAATGCAAGGTGCAATTTGTGAGTAATTATTTTAACATAATAAAAGTGAATGGTTTAATTCATGTACAAATGTCGATAGTTGAATATTAGTGAATTTTTTTCACTAATTCATTTCAATATAAATGTGGGGTTTCCAATTGTTACATGTGTTTTAATAAATTATGGTAAGTGTAAATGCAATTCATGATTAATGGTTTCAACATGTTAAAAGTTGATGGTTCAACTCATGTACAATGTTGGTAGTTAAAGAGATGTTAAAAAAATCACTAACACATTATAATGCATTGTGCAAATAAGGTTAAAAGCTATTTCAATTTCCACATTAGCAATTTGAAATTATTAAAAAATAAAATAGGGTCCAAATTATTCTCATAAGTGAACAACATAGTGAATGTAACAATTATGAACAATATTGACCATTAATTAGTGCAACAAGCCACTTGCAAACTTGAGATGGCCAAATGTAGTTGAAATTAAATTGAATTGAATAGTAGTCACAATGTGTGAGGGTGGAAAAGGACAAATATTTTTTCTTTTGTTTCCTCCATGTCCCTTCCTTTAACTTGTTGCTTCCATATGTGAAAGCTTATGTGCAATTTTTGGCATCATTGGCTTCACCATGTCCTCCTTTACTATTTCACCTAGCTAGATATGACATTGCAATTTTTCACTACATTGATCATGAGGCTTTGCACTGAATTAGGCTAGTATTTTATATTTCTTTTGGTTTTTGCTTCGAGCTTAGCAATGGATCCTTTGTTGTGTGGTCCAAATGTTGTTTGGAAAGATTTGATTATGCATAGACTTCTTGTTTTCAATTGCATTAAAATTTTCCCACATTCCATTAATTGAAGTACTTTTCATAGTCTATAATGGATTTTTTAAATATTTAAAATGTTGGGTTCTTCAAGATAATTAATTAAACAAGTCCACACCACATAATCGGCTATCCCATAAACTTGTGAAAATAAACTACTTACTTGCATACAACATTCCTATTCTAAGCATTGCAAATACGATCTTCAAAAAATCGATGATGTTACACTGCATAATGAAAATGTGTTCCTTTTTTTAAAGATAAACACTAGAGTAAAACATTACGGGGACATAACGTGCAAGTGTTGTGTTACAATTATGTTAATCAATAGTAATTACATATTGATTGTTACTTCACATGATGAAAATAAAATACAATTTACAAAGACATCCAATTGATTGTATTGTGTTATTGGTGAAAGAATTAGTAAAAAATGAATTTGGTTTGGAATGATAATCACACTACAAATGTCCAAACGTTTATCACCCATCCCCAAACTAATTTTGTTCTATTAATTTTCTTAAAATTTACAATATGCATGAAAATATGACATATGTCCTTTTTTACCTAGAAATGTAAACATGGGTATGTTTATTGTTAAGGGAAAGATTATATTATAGTATTCAGACATATTAGAATGTATGGAGATAGTGAGTAGGTATTGTGATGTCTATTTTAGGATAGGTTGGATAAAGGAGATTCAATAGAAACATGGTGCAAAGTAGTAATTATGAATAGGTGTGATTATGATTATTAAGCTAAAATTCAAATTAGTTTAAGGTGGGAAAATGGAAGGATTTGACGATTTTTTAAAAAAAGTTCTTAGAGGGAGTACTTTTCTAACTATTTTTTGGGAGCACAAAGTAGAGAAAGTAGAGTAGTTTTGTTTCAAAGTTTAGAATTTTTTTTTGATGAGGAATACAAAGTGATTAAATTATGTTTTTCTTTCTTTTGTTTTCCATGTTCTTTTCCATAATATATTACTTTTCCTTTCTATCAATATGAAAATTAAAACTATTGGAGGATAATGATAGATTGAAAACTATGCAAACACCTTTGCTATGAAAAAATGTTGTTGAATAACATTCTAAATTATGTATTGAGTCTAAACACAAATTTCATGATCGAAAATTAACATGTTACAAGAATGGAATCTGAAGTTAAAATAATGTTGAATTATTAGGATTTACCATTTACCTATGGTTATTTTATGCATTTGGAATGTAGAGTACAATATAAATGTGCAGCATGAATAATGGAAATATAATAACAAAGTTACACAAATGAAAAATATCAAGTTCAAAGCATGAACAAAATGAAAAATTCGCCAATATTTATTAGTAGGGTGGAACTTTTAACTTGTCATTGATTTAATTATCTAAGTATGGTAAATGGACTATCAATTTTCTTGGATCCATGAATGGGAGGAAGTGGTATGTTTGGAACATGGGGAATGTTTTTAAAAGTCCAAAGACCTTTAATATTTTGGTGGTTGAAACAAGTGGGGCTCATGGGTAGTATATAACATATACAACAAATGTGACCCATATTAATAAATAGGGGGTGTTGTAATCTAAGAAAGGTCCAAACCTACATGAAGGTTAATTTTGAATTGAATCTTTATTAGCATGTAGTTAAATACTCAAACTAAAGTCCCACACACAACACACACCATTCACACAATGCACACACAAGTATAAAAACTTACATCCTTTTGGGATAGGATCACCCCTGCACCTAAAACTTAATCTTTATGCATCCTACACTGAAAAATGAGCTCATCACATGCACATATAGACCTTAGCTATAATCACTCACCAAATTTGCATAAGTGTTCCCTTGTGGATGCTTTCACAATCATAACAACAATGAGTTTATTACATTATAGGAACTCATTACATACAAAATCCAATTACAAGGCTAGATAACAAATTAATAACATGAAAATATGCAAAAGGAAAATGAACTTGAATTTCCATTTCACAACCTTTTAGATACATGGAAAAAGGAATGGATAAATTATTAACCCTATTCATCTACATCTACTAAATATCATCATTTTTCAAGTCAATAAAATTATGTCACATACTTTTAGAACTATCATCCTTTTATGTCCATGAATTACTATGTTATTTGGAATTTTGTTTTTAAGGGTCTAATCAATCCAAATAATTGACTTTTGCTTATGCGTAACCCATAATAATTAGGCAAATCATTAATGGGTCCCAAAATATTTCCAAACATAGAACCTATAATGAAAATTATTTATTTTCATATCCATCCATTTTTTTACCCATTGAATATAACTAATTTGTTATTTACAATTTGCATTTTGGTTAACCCATTTTGGTGTTAAAGTGCTTTTGATGTTCAAACTTCAAGTCAACTAGGGTAAAATGGCTGGTGAGCGGACATTTAAGAATTGAAATCCTAGGGATTCATTAAGTATGCATTTTTTAAACACGGGCTTCAAAGAGATGAGGTGAACCTTTACCCATATCACTGATAGTTATTTACAACATTCAATTTTGAACCATAACTAAAAAATTGTGGCCCTCCAAAGTGGGGGGGTTTTCATTGTTTGAAAATACTTGGATAAAACATGTACTTTTGATATCATACATTTGATACCCTATGAACAAACACTTAAAATCTTATGCAAGACATTACATTCATCCCATCAACAACACAATAATAATTTAAATAGATTTGGACTACTTTTTATTACCATTTATTTTTGTAAAATATTTGTAGCAAGCCCAAAAATTCACAAATATAATCACATAGTCACGAATGCATTTAGGGTTCTAAAAGAGGAATTTGAACATGTAATTAAGATCTTGAAATTCAAGACCATCATGATGCCATATGGGGCTTGATTCTAATTACTCCTTTATCTTTCCCCATATTTTAGAAAAGAGCGTTGTGGTGCTACAACATTCTTCTTTTCTTTTCCACTATTTTTAATTATGCTTTTTATTTCTTTCCTTTTTTTCTATCTTCTTTCTTTTTCTCACTTTGTGCTTGTTGTTGCATGCAAAAGATGCCTAGGAAGTGTCACCTACAAGAAGTCCAAGGAGGACTTAGGAAAATGTTTTGGGGAGGACTTCTATCTTTCTTTTACCCCTTTATTTTTCTTTCTTTTTTCTCTCTTTGTCTATTAACTCGATGTGTTTGTTTTTGCAATGTTGCTTAGGAAGAAGGCACATTGATTGTCACTTGCAAGAGCTTTAGGGGGGGCTAAAAGGACTCAAGCTCTAAACACTTGTTCTTTTTTCCCTTTTTTTCCTATGCTTTCTCTTTATCGTTTCTTTTTTTTCTATTTTACAATTTGAAAAAATACAATATGACAATGTTGCAACAAGTCCAAGGGGAACTAGGAGCATCCTAAGCTTGCTAGTGATTTTTTGGGTCATTTTTTCCCCTTCCTTCCTATCTTTCTCTCCCTATGTGTGTGTTTCCTTCTCTTTTTGAGTAGCTTAGGAAGAACACAACAATCACATTGATCATCGTTGTAGCAAGTTTGGGAGGAGCTAGGAGCCCCTTAGTTTTTTTTGTTCTCTTTCACTTTTTTCTATGTGTTTCCTTCTCTTTTTCTTGCATGTTAGGAATAACACAATGATCACATTGATTATCATTGCAACAACTTTGGGAGGAGGTGGGAGTGCTTAAGCATGCCCACATTCACACTCTCTTGTTTTTCCTTTTTTTTCTTTTTTCTTTCTCTCTTTTCTATCTCTTATAGGTTGGGAATAATGTGATGATCACCTTAATCGTTGCTGCAACAACTTTGGGAGGAGTTAGGAGTGTTTGAATTTATTCATGTTCAATCCTTCTCTCCTTTTTTTTTGCTCTTTTTTTCCTTTTTCTCTCTCCCTATATTTCCTTTTCTCTCTCTTGTCATTGCTTAGTTTAAAAGCTCTCAATGTCCTAGGTTCTTTCTTTCGTTATTGATTCACCACAACCACTTGAACCCACCTTTAAGCCACCACATCCACTTGAACCCACCTTTAAGTCACCACATCCACTTGAACCCACCTCATTACCATAACAATTTGAACCTAGTTCTTTGAATTGCCATATACACTTGAACCCACCTCTTTGAGTTGCCATAGACACTTGACCCAACTTTGAGTCACCACAACCTTTTGAACCCATTTTTCTAAGTTGCCACAATCATTATAACCCACCACAAATCCCACCCCCTTTCATTTAATCTTATTCAATAACTAGTTAGAACCTTGTTGGAACATGCATGGCAAGAAGCTTGATTCTTTGCTATCTATCAATCTTTTGTTGTTCAAATGTGAATACTCGGTTAGACCTTCTAAAACCTAGAGGGTGGGTTCAAAAGCTTGCTTCAAAATAGTTGCGGAATTGTTCACCAACAACCTTGATTGCAGTAACAACCATGGTTGGTTGAACTTGGTTTTATCCTCCTTTTCAATGTTCCTTTGAACTATTTCTTTGACTTGGGTAAATGTATCTTGGACTTGTTTTCATGTTTTCTCCTCTTTCTCCTTTGCTTTAAATTTTTTTATTTTGTCTAGAACTTCCTTGTCCACTACCTTTTATGCCAAAACTGTTAAGTATTGGTTTGATGTGACCACATGAGAGCTAGAATAAATTACTAATGGCTCCTTGCCATGGTTTCTACTTGTTGACAATTGAGGCAACAATATTAGGTTAACAAATGGAGGAGTTCCTTAGGTCTAAGTTGGAACACTTAGGTCCTTTAAAATTCAAGACTAGGATTTTCCAAGTTTTGCATATCCTAAACCTTGATTTTATGTTTTATTTTTTCAAGAATTCTTACAAAACCTTATCCATCCATTTTGCCAATGTGACCTTGTTTGGTTCGAAATAATTATTTTTTTGCATACCAAAATCCCACTCATTTTTTCAAGGCATTCTTGAATGGTTTGAAGTAGGTTGCATTTAACGGATGGAGTGCATGTGAAGTTTGGGAAGGTAGGGTCACCATGTTTAACTTAGTTGTAGTTACTTGTTCAATTACATCTAATGTGACATGTGACCTATGCTTGTTTAGAATTAAGAGATGACAATTTTTTTGAGAAATCCTTCTTCATATATATATTGAAAAAAAATAGCCATTGGTTGAAGAAATATGTAATCATCCAAGCTTTCTTTTTGTATGGCCATGTATGTTTATAGTCTACATAACTTTATGTAGTTTTCTTGCATCTTGGAACTTTTCAAAATTTTAAAAGCAACCAAGGTTTTTGTTGCTACACTAATAACACAATTGATAGTTAACCATTCCTAAAACTTGGGGATGATGCTATAAACCTAGCCAAAACCCAAACACCAAATTATGACCTTGCTTGCATTGGATGGCTTCATCCAAATTCCAAATATGATTTGGTGGGTAGTTGTGTTATGTGTACAATTTTTCCAAGTTAAGATGAAAGTTATAGCATGCTTAACTAGTTATAACTTTTTCCTTAAAAAATTCGAACCTTTTATTAAGATGTATGTTGATTTTTGGATGACATCTTGTGAACTAGTACCAACAACTACCTCTTAGAACACCATTCCAAAATGGTCTAAGTTTAATTTATCTAACTTCAACTACTTTTAGTTTGAGTTGTTGAAGGGTGATGGATAAGCCTACCATTTGCATGTTCAAAATCTAGATGATTATTGCTACATCTGTTTTTTTGTCAACACACCTTGTGGGCCCACTTTCTTTGATCTGGTTTTGCCATTTAGGTCATTTAAAAGTGAAGTTAAAGGGATGTTGTAATACATATTGGCCTTCCTCAAAGATGTGTGACCCTTTTCCATTGCATCTTCTAATTTTTGATTTGTCCATTTGGCACATCTAGTTTTACTAGACAATTTACTAGTTTTAGTTAATTTATGTGTTGTTATTGTGATAGTAATTGATTGTTATTCTTCTTGTGTTGTTAAGGTGGCAAGCTAGTTATTTTGGTCTTCATAACTTTGACCCAAAATCCCATTCTATAATTTTTTTGGCATGAAATGTAAAACAATTGCAAGCATCCCATCCATAGTATGTCATGGTACAAGTTGCAAGGCCTCATTTTGCATTGGCAAATTCATTTCAATCCTACTCCTATTGGTTTTAATATTCAAGCATTAGGGGAATGTTTGTTTAGGTCTTGTAAATGGTATGAATCAATGTTTTTTATATGAAGACCAAGAGATTAAAAAAGGTGTTAGATTTGGATAATGTTCAATTGCATAAGTTTCCATTTCCCCACATGAAACAAGTAGTTCATAGAAGTCAACAAAGTCCTTCCAATTTAAGGTGACCTTAGATGTTGATGTGTAGGCAATGGGAATGTATTTCAAGGTACATTGTGGTGGAAGGGATGGAAATTTGTAACCTTTGTTACTTGTAAAACTTGGTAGCACTTGTAGGAATGTTGATTGTTGGACCCAATAACAGTAGAAGTATTTTGAATATTTAATTATGTATTTTTATGCTAGTTTTGATAAGCCATTCAAATCTACCCTATTTTGCACTATTCCTATTTCATGTTCTAATTTTTGTTTTGTCCTAGATGTAACATGAATTACATTATTTTTTTTATTGATTTCAATTGTAGCAAAATGATGTTTTTTATAACCTTTGTAATAGTTTTTACTTTTACTTCCCTTCTTAATCCCACTTGTAATATAGATTATTTCTACTCCCTTTTGCAAAACAATGGTAGCAAGGACTAGAAATTCTAAGAAAAATTGTAATTCTTCATTTAAACTTTCTTATAGAGATGACATGTTTGGGAGAATATAAGCTGTAATGTTTCATAAGTTGCAATTTTCTCTTATTCTAGGATTGCTAAGTTTTGTGGGAATTTGCCCTTGCCTTGTTGCTTCCAATTGTTTTTTGGTGGGAAAAATGTATTGATATGAATTGTGTTAGGAATTCTTTAAATTAATTTCCTTGGTACTTGTGCCTATGTTATCCAAAGATGTGTCTAAGTGTTTAAATTGAAATGTTGATTGCTTTGATGTCTAACCCAAAACTAAACGTTTTAAAATTTGCACAAGGGATCAAATTTCTAATCACTTGTATGTGTTTTTTTAGTACACGTAGAGGCTAATTTCTAGTCACTTACTTACAATTTTATGTGCCCAAGGCCTCAAATTTGCAATCACCTCCATGTTGGTTGATGTCACCTTGGACCCCATTACCAAACAAAAAATTTCACAAAATTGATCACAGATGGGTGGGCTTTAAAATGCCCCATTTTAAAGGCTAATTGTCCAACCTCTATTCCCAAACACGGTATCTACCAATCTGATTTTAAACCCTAAAATTTTCTAACAAAAGAATGTTGACCAAATGTTCATCCATGAGTGACATTTTCAAACGGTTGTCAACAACACACAGAACAGATCTGACACGGGTAATCTAATTCACTAAATTGCCACTTGGTCATCAGCTGCTGATCGGCAATGGGCAGTTCTACCTTAGAAATAAAATAGGAAAAATTTCAATGAAGTCCCTCCCTGCCCACACAAAATAATAATAATAATAATAAATCACAGTTTGTCACAGTTACTGCTGTTGAACACTCAACATTAAACCCATCATACTACATAGTTCCCTAGTCTCCCTCCCAACAAAATGATCCAAAGTTTAAAATATAATGGACATTGGACTCTGGAGAGATCAGAATCCTTCCATCTTCTTTGTATGTATCTTTTTTCTCCCCCTCTTTTTTTCGGGGTGCTTAGTTTTATTGACGTTTGTTTGGCAGGTTTTCATCGAGATCAGAGACTTTGATTTATGAGCATTGAGCAATGCAAAAAACTTTTGGAGAATCTGTTCAGAAGTCAACTATCAACATTTTCATAGGGTGGTGGTGGTAGACTACAATCAGGAAATCACTCACATATAGAGAAAGATTTGAAGAAGTCCCATGCCCCAAACATAGGCTGAAACAAGCCAACATGTGGAAATTGCACACTTATCAATGTCAAAGGTAAGATAGATTGCAGACTATTGAAGGTCAAAATTAAAAGTCAAGTACTCGTTAGTTAGCCGTTAAAGTAGGTGCCTTCGAACTTCCTAAAGAAGAGGAGAACAGCTAATTAAACCAGGAGGCTCTCCATGTCAAGGAGAGATTTTGACATCTAATTTGTGCTAACTTGACGGCCTGTAACTTCTCCATTTTCATTTTCCTTATTCCTTTGTACATTTTCCAAATCTACGTTGTGTTTATAAATAAAGTTTTGCAGGGTTTTATCAGGAGTCACTCACTAGTTATTGGTAGTAGATTTGGGATCTCCACTATAGTCCCTAGACTTCCAAATCTGACCAGTGCTTATTTTACCAATTTTGTGATGGCTAAAGTGGTGATCAATGGTTTTTTTTATAGAAAGAATTTACCTTCTTTCAAAAGTAAAAAAAATCATCAAAAGTAATAAAAAAAGCAGGCTGTGTCTGATTTGTAGCAATTCAACTTGGACTTAGATTCTCTCCTTTTGTACTTTCACTTCCTCTGGGGATTAGTGCCTTTATTAATAAAATCTGGCAGGGTTACATGATCAGAATCACTGGGTTTGCTCATTGAACAAATCTATCCATGTGCAGACTGATTTTGGAGTCAAAGCCTTCTGATCCTCATTGGCGAACACGAGATTAAGGAAATCGAAAGTCTGATCTCTGCAACCGTGAGAGTTTTCCCGAATCCCACGGAATACAAATTAAACAGTTGTACCTAGTACCCAATATATATATATGTATATATAAATTAGTTGCTGATCTTTGATGATTCTAGATCCTTCAGATGAAGAAGAAGAAGCGCCACAATTTCCAAGACCCAAAATTGCGTATGTACCTGGTGAGTCCAGACTCCAGACCCACAGTAATTAGGAACTTCAACAACATTTTAAGGAAATGGTCATCGCCCACATATTTTTGGGTTACTGTGCAGGTTGTGGACATAGATTTTATATGCCGCAAGATTAGCATGATTGATTTGTAATGTTTCACATTGTTATTGATGACTAACAGTGGTATATAATATATAGTGCACAACTTAAGAAGCCAGCATTTAAGTGTCCTTGAATCTACAGAGAAGATGCTTTTGTGATAATCAAATTGAAAATCCCCCCCCCCCCCCCCCCCCCCCCCCCC
>Ga0209208_10006514_pt1 | contig 16086 bp, 12 predicted proteins | sample S1TSphfallax_3_FD_187694 | JGI IMG/M metagenome (GOLD analysis project Ga0209208, IMG submission 187694) | Host-associated microbial communities from peat moss isolated from Minnesota, USA - S1T2_Fd - Sphagnum fallax MG (SPAdes) (version 2) | ecosystem: Host-associated > Plants > Peat moss >...
TTTTGTGATTGTGCAACATATGCCTCGTGTAAGGTAGAGCCATAGGGTGGGTGTATTCCCAATGGAAGGACATGAACATGGCTGTACAAGAACATGGTAGCTAGTGGTGTTGGTTGATTCTTAGGTTTTAAAAGGATCTGTTGGTTTTGGGTTTAGCAACTTTCATAAAATGGAGAGTTGTTGATTACAATTTTATTTATTTTCTCGAAACTCAAATATTTGGGGTGGGACAATGTTTTCTTTTTCAATTTTGTGATATAATCAAAATTGCATTGATCTATAGGAAAATATAACAAAAATTTGGTACAAGATAGTATGATTTGAAAAAAAACAGCTTTCTATATTTTTAGCTACATACATTTTTTAGCCAAAAAAATAGGTGTAAGGTCCTTCCGCTTTCCCCACAAATATGGCTAAGGTCCCCATCCCCTATTTAAGGTAGACTCAAGTGTGCCTCAGAAGAAGGCTTTGGCTAAAATTTTGGAGAAAAGTGTTTTTTAAGTGTACATTTGACTAGTTAAAAATAAATAAATTGGGGATAATTTTGCCATATAGATTTTGTATCACAAAATTGAAAAAACCCCTGATTTTTCCTTTAACAAAATTTTGAAGTATGCACCTCTTTGTGGAGTCAAGGAGCTCACTTTGCCACTTGTGCAATTGGAATGCTTTTTATTCAATTACTGTACTTCCTGTACAGATTAGACAATAATTAAATTATTTTCAAAAAATTTGAAATTTTGAAAAAAGAAAAAGTGCCAGAAATCAAGAAAAACTATGTCAGTTTGATTTGGGATTTGAATCCAGGTCAATGGGTTTAGACTTTTAGACACAGTGAAACTATAGCCCGCTTGTTACAAAGAGGTTTCTGTTATTAATAATATTGTTCATGGTCAAAATTTTCAGAATTCAAAAATCCAGTGTTGAAGCTAAAATTTCAAAATATATTAATTATTCGGCAGATGTTTGCTGAATCAGTTCAAAGACTAATATATTCACAATCTCAAATTTCTAAACCCATTGCATGAATGCCACCATTTCCCAATGCTCTCTTTCAAACACCATTTTGGACTTGTAAGACATAATTGGGAGAACATGATCATGAATCTTACCAATTTATTAAATTTTCATAAATGCTCAAAGAATCAATTGAAACCCTTTGTAATTCATTCTAACCCAAAAAAATACCCTTGTTTTGGACTAAAAAAATGATAAATTTTTTATAAACCATTTGTTCACTCATTCTTGCACCCACCCCTGAATTCATTCTGATTCCAAATAACCTGGTTAGGAATCAGTGGTTAACTGCTGGATAACCTTCCATTAGCTCCTCGGTTCCAAACTTTTTCTTCCTCAAATTTTTTGTTTTTTTTTTTTTTTTCAAATTTTAGATTCCAGAAATCAGACCCAATTCTGATCCAATTTTTATTCATCCAAACTAGCCAGGCCAATTGGTGTAACTGCCCAATACTGGTAAAGTCCATGTGCACAATCGAGTTGTCCATAAAGTCACCCTCTGTTTCACCCCCTATCCCCTCTTTCAGTGGTATCCGCAAAGTTTAGAAATTTTATTAAATCTGCATAAGCTTCGAGAGTAATTATAGTACCTAGTTGTCAAGGTAGGAGCAGTGAAAAGATATGTAGCATCAGTACAGGCGTTCAGGAAAAAGGAAACACAGGATGAAACTCAGTTTACCACCAAAATTGGTGGAAAAACTAGTTTGGGTCCCAGTTATTTCCCTTTGTAAAAATTTCATTCCCAGTTACGCGATTGATGACCTATTATGCCGAAACTGGCACTTCTCGGCCCCTAATCGCCGGACTTGACGGATAACTCTAATGTATAAAACACTTTATTAATTTAATCCATCTATTATACACAAATTCATTAACATTCGCTCTTGTCAAATTGTTCACATGATGTGAATCAATCACTTAATTTCCAAGTAAAAATACAACATTCTAAATATCTTAAATTAAGACCTTCAATTTTGATGCGAAAGTGGTCGTTAGGAAAGCTTTATGGAGCCCTTTCCAAGTGTGCTCTCTTTAAGAAGATCACTTCTTTTGTGGTCAAACCTTGTGAGGGTTCATCCTAGATATACACAATATTAAGCAAACATACACACCAAACTAGCAAAGGCTTGATTTGAAAAGATGAACACTTCTGTACCACAAACTGATGGAAAGTTTTTCAGCAAGATCAGAATCTAGTTTGTTCAACTTATATGCACATTGTGCCAATGGATCCAAAATGTATAATTTACCAAATAATTATTTTAGTCAGCTTAAGTAATCTACATGCCTTAAAGCATACGTACTCAAACGTAATGGTATTGTGGGTTGGCATTTCTTTTAGTGTAACACTCCTGTAAAGTGTAGGTGGTCCTTATGTTGGTGCCTCCCTCCCCCCTATTCGCCTGCCTTGATCATTACTCTGGGAAATGCCTCATGGCAACTGGGCAATACGCTACCTATAGTCATTGCCATTGTATACTTGAATGGGTATCTAGGATCAAACAATTTCCATTTGATGCGTTTGGATGTTTGTCAGATTTGGATTGTGTAATTGTGCAATCCAATCCAAAATCCGAGCATGAGCAAAGTGGGAAATGCCCCAGGGGAGAAGGGCATTACCCTACACACAATGATATGTAGGTGGCCATTGGCTGCTTGAAGGGGGGTGGTGAGGATGAGACGATTTCCATTTGATGGGTTTGGACTTTGGACTTTTTTGTCTGATTCAAATTGTGTAATCCCAAATCCACTAGTGAAAATCTACAACTCTAAAGGTGCATTCACATTTGGTGTTAGGGGCTCTAAGGTTGAGTCCCCTAACACCATGCTACCCATTTAGGAGTTAAACCTAGTTACCATGAAAATTTTATGTTAAGCTTAACATTCACTTAACATTAAGCTATGGGCCATTTATTAACATTGTGTGTCACCTTGATTTTCATTTAACACTGACTTAACATCAAGTGTGACTGCACCATAAGATCTTTCAAAACATTAGCAAAAAAAAACTTGGTGTGGCATTATTGTAGGTGGGTCTTTGAGGAGAAAGATACACAATAGACCCAAAGTCACTTTTGAGGAATTAATCAACCACTTTTGGAACTTACAATCAGCCACTTTTCTGCACCAGCATGTGAAGGGCTAACATAATTTGTATTCATCAATTGGTAATTCTATGAAGTGACTTAGCCTACATGATGCAAAATTTAATGACTAGCTGATGGTATTTCCCAGAGACCAAATCAATTCCAAATTCAAACAGCCAAAATGAGAATACTCCCCCCACTTATTAGCTCACTGCAAAAAAGATATGACCTAATTAAGATCCTCATTCAATGTCCAAATTAAGTTTCATCTCAAAGTGATAAATCAGAGAGGTGGGTTGATTAAGGAATAGAGCCAGTAGCTAACCTCATTATTAGTGCTATACTTAGAATGAATAAGCAATCCATACTTACAGAAACAAGTAGATTGAGGTTTGCATGTTTTGATGGGGGCAATTGATACTTGTTGCAGGACATATAGTATTATGGATCAGGTGGATTAATTCTCATTGCACAACAATAAAATTGATGAAGTTTGCGTCTTTCAGCAAGCAATTGATTTTTCAAGGTTGAAAAAAAAAAGGATGAAGTGGATGAAGTGGGTGAAGTCTTCATCCTTTGGGGAGCAATGTATGCTCATCACAAAAAAAGGTGAAGAAGTTACAAGTAAGTTAAGAATGCAAGTTTGAGTATATAAATTACACTTGTTAAATTATGCAATGCCTTTAGTAAGCATAGCATCCGTGACACACTTATTGGCCCAAAGCTGGTTTGCTTCCATAAATTTTATTATTTTTTATTCCAACATGCTGTGCAATGTGCCTGTAAGGATACTCTAGAGTAAAACCGAAGTCTTTAAAATATATATTTAAAAAAAATCCCAAACAAAAGTGTTTTGTGATATGCTTTCATGGAATGTATGCTCCCTAGTACTACTAATGTACATGTATGGGACTTCTCATATAACCTTACAATATTGAATGAAAATAACTCGGTTTTTTGATGCTTAAGTTACGCCACCAACCCACCATGCCCAACTCCCACCATGTCCAACTCTTTTGGGCATGAATTGTGCTTGTGAAAAATTTGCTGGATCCAGCTGGTCGGTGATACCCCACAGAAATTTTCATGTACAATTGGAGGCTAACAAATCAAGAGCCTTTTTGACAACGAATGACATATTCCATGAAACTCAGGCAAAAAAAGCGCTTGATGGCGGCCATAATGACGCCCACCGCCGTGATGTCAAACAACAACATTCCTTATCAAATTGCGCCGTGTAAACTCATCAAATTCAAATCCATTGAAACTTGACAGAAAGAATTGTGAACTTGACTAACAACTTATGGATGTATGTTATGGATAGTTGAGGTTTCATCCATAATTTACATCCATACGCATGCCTAAACTAGAGTAAGATTTGAGGAGCAAAACCCCAACTAAAGAAAAGAAGGCATCCCATTTCCCTCCCAAAAAGATTCCCACCAGATTGTGAAATATTTTCTAAACAAAAAAAAGTTAGTTCACCAATTCGGGGTCAAATGGAATAGTCTCTACCCCTTAAAAAAAGCCCTGCTCCAAAAACAGAGAAATATTAGTTTACAAATTTGGGGTCCACATGCCCCCCGAAAAAAAAAGAGGAAAAAAAAAGGGCCCCTCTTTCAAAAGCAGAGAAAAATTAGTTTACCAATTTCAGATCCCCATACCAAAACACAGCCCCTCCAAAAACAGAGAGAAAACTTAGTTTACCAATTTGAGGTCCCCATACCCCCAAAAGAAAAAAAAAAGAGCCCTCTTTGGTGTCCCCCATAACCCAAAAAATAACAAAAGAAATTTGAAAAAAAAAAAGAGCCCATCTTCCAGAAACAGAGAAATATTTAGTTTAAGTACCAATTTAACTCCCAGAATGCCCCCCGCCGCCCCCCCCAAAAAAAAAAGAAAAAAAGAAAAAATATTCCCTTTTCAAAAAACAGAGAAAATTTAGTTTACCAATTTGGGGTCCAATACAAAACAGCCACTTAAAAACAGGAAACCCGAATATGCTCACAAGCCATCGCTCCAAGTGTTCCAGAGCAAGTGGGCCAGATGCAAGTGGCCTGAGCGAACCAACACCCACTAGCACACCATCCACTGGATGTCGGTTATGACTCAGTTGTGGATGAACATTAACTGAGTTTATATCCGGTTTCACCTTGGTAACTCCTTTCTGTAAAAAGTAAGTCCATAGGTAACGAAAATAGGTGACTAGTAGGTGAAATAGCTGGTTTAGACATACATACGTAGGTAAGGACTTGTCTTTACTGCCCTACTAAACAACCCGTTGTTACCTACGTAATAGTAAAATAAAATGAAAATGCAACTGAGGTAACCACCATGGTTAGGTAGGGAACTGGAACCCAACAGAAAACTGTTTTTTTCCTGACAACTTATTATTCATCCATCTTCTGTGGTGCGCACTGGTGGGTGCTGGACCGGTTCGCTCTCCTCTGTGGCCCAGTGAAACGGCCAAGAAACACAAACAACACAGAGTCAGAGCTCTCGGGACTGACTCTTTCGCGAGAGGATCCGTGGATTTGTACACGACGAAGAAGATGATGATGATGATGAGCATCATGACAGAAGAGCTGATGATAATCCAGAGATGCTGGAGTATTTTGTTTTTATTTTTACAGACATTAAAATTTTCTGTAAGAAAAAGCAGCACACAATCAAAGAGATAGCTCCAAACAGATCCGCTCTTAACTTGTAGCCATATTAAGCAGCAGCAGGAGGAGGACGAGTATCAGACGAAAGAAGAAGCAGCAGGAAGAGGAGGAGGAGGAGGAGCAAGAAGCAGAAGAAGAAGAAAGAAGCAGAGGAAGAAAAGTCCGTTTAGTTTTATTTTAAGAGCTTTAGGGCAAGGTTGTGTTTTTTGTTTTTGGTGGCAAAAACAACGGAGCTTTTTTCTCAAAGCGCGTGTGTGCGAGCGTGTGTTTTTTGACAAGAGAGTTGGTGATATAGTAAGATCGGTGCTCCGACTTTTTGAGTAAAGCTTAGTGTTGGGTTGTGGAGTTATTGGGGAGTACAGAAGAGAAGCGAACAGAATGCTAGTTTAAGAGGCAAAGTGAATAGTGCTGGTTTGGTTACCCATTTCGTTCATGTTTTTGTTTGTGACCCATCATGAAGCTTGAAGAAGAAGCTGAAGAATCAGTAAAAGGAGTTGTGTTTGATGAAGTCCTGAAGTCTCGGAGTGCGTGCAGCAGCAGCAATTAAGAAAGGAGGGGTCTTTGATGTGCACAAACATGAAGAGATTGTTGAAGGCGCGTTGTTTTTATTGATAAGAGAAGAGCTTGACGTTGGGTTTTAGCATCAAGGCAGGCAGCAGCAGCAGCAGCAGTTTCTTAAGCTAGTTATTGAAGGAGCGAGATGCAGGAGAGGAGGGATACACACACAGAGCTGTAGAAGGTGGGTTTTCTTCTTGCGAAAGTAGAACTTCCATCTGCTTCTTGTTGTTTAGGAGTCCTAGTTGTTCCTCCCAGGATGAATCAGGAGAGAAGAAGCTGGCGTCCTAAGCTAGGGTTCAGCGAAGAAGGGAACCTTGTGGGTTGCATTCGAAAGGAACCATGCCTGATCGCTTTCCGGTGCCCTACCACCTTCTTTGATTTCCATAGCTAGCGCTGATTAGCGAGGCTCTGTGTGCAGCAGATTTCAAAGAAGATGATGGTCCCCGCTCGACTCACCCGAACGAAAGAATGTTATCGCGAAAGGGAAGGAAGACAATTGGACTGGAGAGCACTTCGGAGTGAAGAAGAAGAAGAGGCTATGTCAGCTTCCGTTCCCCTCTGACGCTGTTTGCAAACAGCTTGTCATTTGAGAGTTTCAAAGAAGAAGTTCAGCTGCTTAGAAGAGGTGAGCGCTTTCGACCTGAGACCTCACACCTTTTTGCACTTTTCTTCTTTGCTTTTGCAGCTCTCTAAATGAAGTAGTCCCAGATTTTGTGTCATATCAGTCTCATGACTTAAGCAGCAAAAGCATGCTCCTGTTGTCCCATGAGTTTTCCCGTATGAGCTTTTCTCCTTTTGAGATTAGGTCTTGTTAGATATAGATGTTTGTAAGATATAGAAGTCTGGGAGAAGAGTTGGAAAACATCATGTCCATGGCTACCTTGCTTTTACAAGGGCAGTGAAGCAAATCCAGAGCTTTTGATGATGTGTGGGATGAGTAATTTCTCAAGCATATTTAGCTGGCATTGGAAAACTATGAAAGAAACTCAACCAAGTTCTGTCTCAGGTGTAATCATCTGAGCCGCTCTGAGAAATGGAGTTGAAGAATTCAGCTGTTGTGTCTGTTTGCAAGGTCTTGTTTTGAAGTTGCAGAAGTTTGGTGGGTGACTGTTTCTGCATGAACTTTTTTCCTCTTGACCTTAGGTCTTGTTAGATACAGATGCTTTTTCCCTGCTCCTGTTCTTGCACTGTGAAGTTTGGATTTGAGAGAGTCGTTTCCATAGGTATATCTTGCTTTTACAAGAGCAGTGAAGTGAATTGGAGTTTTTGATGTGTGGGATCAGTATATACTCTGGTGCATTGACATTGTCAGAACTACAAAGAAACTCAACCAAGTTTTGTTCTGACCTGGCTTGATATAAATGGAGTTATTTTGGTAGTGTTTGTGTTTTTAGTGGAATTTTGTGGTGTTTGTATGTATGAAAGCTTATTTTGGAGCTCTGAAGTGTGTTTCTAGGTTTTCTATTTGGGAGTTTAGTAGGGGTTCTGTTGGTTACTCATCACCATCACTTGCAGTTCAATGATATTTCCAGCTTCTAGGGATGTTGATCTTTGTGATTTCTTCAAGATTTGGTTCTCTATCTCCTAACCTTTATGAGATGAGGAATTGGAAGGGCAAAGTTAAGTATGGGTACTTCCTGTAAATGGCATGTCCTAAGCCTTTCAACTGTCTGTCTGCAGGTATTTGAAGGAGATAAAACAGAGCATTAGTGAAGAGGGTGGCAGTGGAAAGAGGAGTGGCTTACACAGAGTGGTGCATTGCCATTCTTCCAGGATAAGGTGAAGACATGGGTGGTAATAAGAAAACTGCTGCGGGTGCTGCTGGAGACTGTGTGGGCGACTGTGTTGTTTTAGCATGCTGTTGTCCGTTCACCATCCTGCACGTCTTGGTGCAGGTGTGTGTGAAAGTACCCACCAAGCTGGCACATAAGGCAGCATCCAAGCGTCAACAATCCAAGCAGAGAAAGAAAAAAACTGCCATGCCAAACTTTCTACTTGATTCTGATGCTGAGGAGACAGACAATGATGTTCGAGGAATTGCTGACTCATTTTCTTCAACCTCAGTCTGGGAGAGATCAGAGGAAGAATCAGATGTGGATATTGATTTGCAGCCCACGGCAACACCAAGTCTGGACTCCCATGAGCGAATTGCTTGGTTTGATTATTTCCATTCAGTCACTTCTGAATTTGGTGTTCTCAACAACACTTAAGGAGTAAAAAAACCACCATTGGTTTGGGAAGAACCAATTCAAACCTACCTTCTATTCTCTTGTTTGCAATGATTGGGGAGCTGCCTGCTTTTGAACCTCTGCAAAAACTGAGGAGCTGGAGCTGGCTTCCAGGTCTTTTCCCCCATTTTCTCTTTCTGTTTTTTGCTCAGTCAGGACATCTGGCTCCATGATGAGGCAACAAATCATATGAGTAGCAGAAGCATCAATCTCTTAGTCCTGGACATCACAAATATCCAAATTGGACTTGATTCTAGCTATGTACATGGTGTGAGGATGGAGGAGTAAAAATTATGGCTATGATGCTGGGCACATGTACAGAATGAGGTACAAAGAGGTAGTTGGGCTTCTATGTGAATCCTCTGTATGGTATGAGGATGGATGAGTCCATGAAGGCACAATGGGGCCACAAAGAGTCAATTGGGCTTTCTATCTGAATCCTCTAGAGTTGCTCATTGGCAACCATCCTTCTTTGTAATTATGCTCAATCAAACATGCAGAGAGTACAATTTTTTGCAACCACAATTGTGTGTGCCACTGTTCTTTTTTTATTTGTTTGCTTTTCTCACCCATCATCAAATAAGCTCTGATTTCTTATTTGCACTACTACTTGGGAAAATCCAGACTGGCTGGGAAATTAAAGGAAGTCATCGACCGTGTCATTAATATTTTTCACGCTCAAAAAGAACTTAACCCATTCCCAGGAGGCTTAGGAAAGAAAAAAGGATCTAATTTCTGAGGGGAAAAAAAAAGGTTTGTCTTCCGAGCTGCCGGATTCGAACCAGCGACCTAAGGATATTCTGCTCAACTACAGTCCTCCGCTCTACCAACTGAGCTAAGCTCGGATCTCTGTGCAATTTCCTCATACCATATGCTATTTAAATAGTTCAATTCTACAACCAAAAATTTACTTTCAATAAACACTGCAGTGCCGGAGACTGTAACAGGCTCTGCAGGTCACTGAGCAGAGTCACCCCTTTTAACTTTATTCCAGCAATCAGGTTTGCACTCTTTATATTTATTTTTGCAAAAACTAGCAAGAACTTACATATGTATACTTGCAATATATTTGATGAGGATAAAGGGTGATCTGAGATTGTGCACAAAACTGAATAAGGGTATTGTTAAGTGTAAAAGAAAGAATTTTCTGGCTGCTCATTTTCTGGATTTGAAGTGATCCTTTTTCCATATAGATGGATCTGTGTTATAGTTGTAAATAGTCAATAGATTGAAATTTGCTGAAGCTATGATAACAAAGTTGTGTTGACAACCATTTTCAGCACATTGATTTGATGTTGGAAATTATGACATACTTGGGAGTTTGATAAGTTGCCTTATGGTCAGTTATTTGGAAATATTTAAGTATCAAACAAGAATGCAACACTAGTTTTGAGGTAGCTAATCATAAGGTGGAACACAGAATGGTGTCTCAATTAAACAAGTGGTGGATTTTATGCTAAACATGAATTGCATGCAAATACATAGAGAGAAGAATTTAGTGGCAAACAAGTGTTTAGAGGGAAAGTGTGGCTCGCAGCAACCCATGAATCGGCATCTCTGCTGACTGTTTGTAGTTATTCACGTCTGCACATGGACACATGAACCACCCAGCAGAATCCACACGTTTAAAACACACCCTATTGATTATGCTCTTGGCTGAATAATCTTCCACTCTGTGAAAACAGCCGCTGTGCAAAATGCTCTATTGTGAAGAAACCATTGACAGGTAAGCTTGTCTATACTGGAAATGCTGCTTACAAACTTGAAACCCAGATCAATCTACATGTAAAAGGATCACTCTCTCTCAAAAGGGATAGTGCTAGGCAGTTGTGGCCCACCATAAAACACCACTGAAGCTTTTGTCCCTTTGAACATGGATGTGAACACATCTCCACAAGGATCCCACACAGCCAAGCAGACAAGGCTTAGCACAAACATGGTGGTGCATCTGCTTTGATTTCTTTACGTGTTAGGCCATGGAGAATAATTCAGTGCTCAAAAAGCTCCAAGTATGTACAAGCACTGCATTAAAGCTGCTACAAGGAAGGACCTAGGTAAAGTGTTTACTGGATGATCTTCAATTGCAGTTTTGTGGGAATGGTTGGTCATCCCCTTAAACTGTCTCCTACATGTCTCCATCATCTCCATTGTTGCTAGTCATACTCTGTTGGATGACCATATGATACAGATCAAAGAAAATCTTTAGTCTTTCTATATGACCAAACCTCAGATATCAAAGATGCAAGGCTGTTCTGTGGCTCACCATTGACACACATCAAAGGTACCATAGGGTTCCACCATAGAAGGCTCTGATGCAGAACTGGATGGTCTAGCTACATGGGTCCAAATACAGTTACAGACATCTGCTGTTGTTGCATTGGATTCTCTCCCTTTGTATCCAATCATGGTTGTTCCAAACTCTCCTGCATCTCCTTCTATATTTCGATTGTGTCTCTATTTTTATCCATCGAAGCTAGCTTTGTGCTACACAAAAATCCACAACATTGCATGAGTCCAGAATGCACAAGGAAGGAAAACAGTTCTCTGTACAGTGACAAAAAACAGGAGACACTTAAGGCCATATAAGACTGCATACTTACTAATGCCCAGGACCTCCTTGGAACCATTCACCATACCATTTTCAGGCTCTGGCCACTTCTCCACATCTGGCTGGGTGAAGACAGGCAAATGATCTGCAAAATACAAGACATGCACATTGTAATTCCCCCTCGGACTAACAATTCAAGCAAAGGAAACAGGATCCTCTTTTCTAAAACTTCTCATCAAAAGAGCTCCTAAAGACAGGAATAGAACTAAGAAAGGCTGCAGACAGAAGAAGACCAAGCAAAAAAAAAAGGGTCATGTTAACAAACAGAGACCTTTGTGCAGCTTTTTTGCTGCACCCTTGATGCCCCACTCTTCTCCAAGAGTCAGATGGCATTGTTGTTTGATCGATTCCAAAAGGGAGGGGAGTTCATCCAAATTCAACATGAAGGTCTGCCCTGTGAAGCCCATCTCCTTTATCTTGGCTACTGTTTCTGGTCGAACTCCAAAGCCTTCAAAGAAGTTCTCCAAATTGATTGGTGGTGACATTACCGGCCCCTATCGTATGCCTTGCACAACAGAAGCAAAATAAGGCAGATCCTGAAAGTGGGAAGGCAAGACAGAGTAAAGTTCTCTGCAGTGCAGGAGAAGTGAAAAAGCTTTGCTTAGGAGAAAGAAGCAAGCAGCAACAGCAGAGGGAAAACTTGTGGTTCCAAAGCCCTCTTCTTCGGACTAAAGAGAGAGAGAGAGAGAGAGAGAGAGCCCGCACCAGTCTGAGGGACTACAACATCCAATTCACAAAACTATACAACTTTTTCTTTACAGCTGCTCTTCTACACCTCTACGACATGAAATTCATAGCATTACAAACAATTTGCCAAGAGATCTCAGAGATAAGACAACAGTGCACATGACGTAGGCAGAGAAAACAAGAGAAAGCACACACCGCTTTACATGGCGATAGGTTGACGAAATTGAGAGGTAATCCACCGGCTTGGAAAACCATGCTCTTGAAAGCATGCTCCACGGCCATCTTCTCCCCCTTCTGCAATGACGGCATCAGATCCACAGGTTGCCCGCTGTTGTCCGGGCTATGGTCAGATGGCGCCGAGGACGACATGGTGGTTCTGGTGCTGCTCCTCCTGCTCCTGGCTTCCCGTTTCCGCTGCGTCAGGCTCTTAGCCTCGTCGACGAGACGGAGCTCCTGGCGTGCCTTGTCGGGACAAGACGGGCATCCGGAAACACCTGCGGCACGCTTGTTCCCCACCAGATGCGCGCGAATACGCATGGCATTCCCCTGAAACTCCTTCTCGCAATGCGCACATCTAACCAGCGTCGCCATGCCATGCTTCTCCGGCTCCTTCACTACCACCACATGGTTCCATTCCACTCCCTTCACCTTCACCATTCGCCGATCGAGTCCCCACCCGCCAGCGGCCGAGTTCCCCACCTCCCGCAAACACGCAAAAAACACGTCGCCAAACACAACTCTTTCGTTCTCCAGAAACACGCGAACCTCGAGAGTCGAACCTAATTATTACTCTCCTCTCTATTTTGCCCACGAGCGCCAAACCCTAATCACGGTGGGAACTGGGAACCTCGTTCCCTACGTAAAATCCCAAAGCAAAACGAGGGTTACAAAAACTAACTAAGGTCAGTCAATTGTCAATTTCTTTGACAAGGGTTAGAAAATTTTGACTAAGGTAAGTAATTTTCATTTCTCCAACTAGGGTTAGAAAACATTAACTTAAGGTAAGTAATTTTCGTTTCTTTGACGAGGGTTAGAAAAAATTAACTAAGGTAAGTAATTTTCATTTCTTTGATAAGGTTTAGAAAAAGTTAAGGTAAGTAATTTTCATTTATCTGACAAGTGTTAGAAAAATTTAACTAAGGTTAGTAATTTTCATTGCTTTGAAAATGGTTAGAAAAAATGAACTAAGGTAAAGAATTTTCATTTCTTTGAACAAGGGCTAGAAAAAATCAAAAAAATGTAAGTGATTTTCATTTCTTTGACAAGGGTTGGAAAGATTTAACTAAGGTAAGTAATTTTCATTTCTTTGATGAAGGTTGGGAAATTTTAATTAAGGTAAATAATTTTTCATTTCTTTGACAAGGGTTAAGAAAGAAAAAACTAAGGCAAGTAATTTTTTTTAATTGACAAGGGTTTAAAAAAACTTAAGTAAGGTAAACCATTTCCATTTCTTAGGCTTTGGTGGTAAGTAATTTTCATTTCTTTGACAAGGGTTAAGAAAATTTAAATGAGGTAAGGCATTTCCATTTCTTAGGCTTTGGTGGTGTTTTGTGTGTTTTCAAGGCAAAATAAAAGAATTACAAGAAGGAGAACTCTATAACTAAATATATTAGATCTATTACATGGGAGTGGAATCTCCTTGAATTTGCCATTTTTGGCCAATAAGAGTTATTTGAGAGGAAATTTTCAAAGGGTGCTAATGATTTTATAATCAAGGACATGCAAGAAAAGGTAGATTACATAAATAAATAAATCCAAGAGTAATCTTCAAAGGTTGTGGGCACTAAAAACGGAAATCTAGGATGCAATTTTTGCTTTGGGAATAAACATTATCAAGATCAAGATTTTAAAGCCATGCAATTATTGCATAACCCTATGGGCATTGACCAACTTAGCTTTAATACCGTCTTTGGTTTGCCCTTGGTTGATTATTGGTTTAAAAAAGATGTCATTGGGAGAAGTTACAATGTTAGACTTGCATAATCCATGTAAACCTACTTAGCTTTATCATAAGAAAATGTAACAACAAAGTGACAAGGAGGAAGGAAATGGGAAAAACAATAAAGAAGGTCTTAGTTTAATTGGAAATAAATGGAAGAAAGGCTTGGTTTGATTGCTAAATTTCAAATCTCTCAAAATAAGGATTATATTGTAACTACCAATAGTGTATAACATATAAGAATTGTAGTCCCTCCATAGATTTGGCAAATGATTGTCAAATAATTAATATATTAAAAATTTAAACTTTAACATTGAATTTTTGGATTTTTCAAAACTTCAAAATAGACAATATTATTAACAAGTGACCAAAAAAAAAACCATAACAATAAACAATGGTCCCAACATGTCTAATGTGTGTTGGGTGCCTAGCTTTATAGAATTGGGTTTAAATCCCATATAATAATTTAATTAATGTCAAATCTGTTCAAGTATGGTATTCAAATTAGAATGGAGGAAACTTGCATCTTTTGAAGTGTATTTCAAACATGTTTCAAGAAAGTGATTTTGATTAAAAGGAAATACCTTTCATATTTTAAACGTTGTTGGTGCAAATGCATAAAAATTATGAACTTATTTATGCAAACCATTGAAAACTTCTATCACTTTCACATTCCAAGTTTTATAAAGAAACATTATAAGAAATCATAAATTAATTTTGTTCAATTTTTCCTATTTATTATATGTTTACATCTTACTTATTATAAGTTAACTAAGGTAAGTTAACTTGGAACTAGTTTTAGTGCAAATATGGTTTTGGATACTTAACGTGGGAGATATAATCCCAAGTTGTGTGATCTCAAATCATTTTTATGATTTGAGATTTTAAAACACAATCTTATTTTTCGTTAGTTCTTATGAGTTTTTGTGTTAATTGTTTATGACATGATTTGTGTGATTTTCCTTGTGTTTTTAGGGTTTGGATTCTAGTTTGTTGCAAGTGAATTATATATTTTGAATCACCAAAAGTTTCATGTTTAGTTTATTGGTGTGAAATTAGATGTGTTTTTGTGCATTGGGTTTGTAATTGTGTTTTATATGATAAAGTTTTGAACTTGTTGTTCGGTATTTGGTTAACAATATGTGGTGTGAGTGTTTTGTTGTGATTAGTAGTTAAATGATTCCCTAAGGATTTGAACCTAATGGGTCTTGGGTACTTGGAGCAGGGAGAGGAAGCTAAAAGGAAGGAGGGTGGTTACAAAGTAGGGTGGCTCACTTTTTGTGTCACAATCCAATTTTTTGCAAAGTGGCGTGCATTTACATGTTATTATCATGGCACAATTTATTTTTTTTCAAATTTATGGCTTGATTAAATTTTCAACTTGAAAAAGAAGACATATATAGAAAATAAATTGTAACATATATATATATATATATATAATAGTGGATTTTTTGGCACAACCATAACTTTGGGTTTGCAACCAAAGCAAAGGGGTTGCAAGGGTGCGGGCCAAAAGGAAGCTCGGGAGTCACATCACATACTCCCAGGAGTGTAGGAAAGTGTGAGGGAGTGAACCCTCACACTACCAAGGCAACTCCCACTTTGGGAGATGGAGTCCCGGTGGACTCCCAAAATTTCAGAGAGAAATTTCAGGGGTCAAAACTCAATGGCTTATGGAATTCTTTATATTATTAAAAAACTCTTGAAACGTAGATGTCTAAAATGGGCTCGCATTGCTCATTTGGACATTTGAAACACAAGTTATGGCCAAAAGAATGGCCAGGAGTCAAACTGGCAATTTGACTTTTAACCAGAAAAAGTCGGGAATCGACCTGATTTACTTAGCTGCAGATGACGTGTGACATACCGTTGGAAATCTTTTGATGAGAGCTACAACTTTGCTTTCAACCGCACCTCGATCCGAGGTTTGCTCGCAAAGTTATGGGGCTCCAAAGTTGTAGGAGTCCTAGCTGGCACGATTTCGAGACTCCCACTCGGGAGTCCTAGGAGAGAAAAGCCATTTGGATATAGGCCCCATGGAGAGGTGCAGAATATACTATAAGGGGGAAGGTGGCGGCTTCCCCCAAGTCCAGGCCGTGGTGAGTCTTGTGTGTCCGTGTTACCCATGGTTCGTCCTAACACCAAAGGTGTTCCAACTATGCACTAACCACCTTGTGTGAGTTGTGCGCAGGCCCGTATGAATGAGTGAAGCTTATCAACTCTTCCTAGTCCCATCCCGGAGCTTCAACACGCCCCTCTACCCCTCAAAGTGTTGTGAGCTAAGGAGCGCGCCCCGACT
>Ga0209208_10006515_pt1 | contig 16083 bp, 3 predicted proteins | sample S1TSphfallax_3_FD_187694 | JGI IMG/M metagenome (GOLD analysis project Ga0209208, IMG submission 187694) | Host-associated microbial communities from peat moss isolated from Minnesota, USA - S1T2_Fd - Sphagnum fallax MG (SPAdes) (version 2) | ecosystem: Host-associated > Plants > Peat moss >...
CAGTCACACATAAATATAGACTTAACTAATATGAAATGTAGAAGTCAATAAAATACTCCCTGAAAAATCAGCATAGCAAATGAATACGTTTTGTGCAGGTATGAATGGCATCATCCTATTGTGTTAATAGGGCACAGTTTTGGAGGGTTGGTATTGAAGAGCTTGGTTGTACAATTGAAGACGAGATTAGCCATTGAAAATGCTACTGATCCATGGTCCAAAGCTACAGTGCAGTGTGCGAAAGTGTTTTTGAGTAATTTGAAGGGGGTGGCCTTCTATGCTGTTCCACATGCTGGATCAAGCAATATTGCAAAATATGTGAACAAGTTGTTGAGATGCTACAACAGTCATCATTGTGGAATCATGGATAACATTCGACCCTGGCAACGAGATATGGAACAGTTATCAGTGGATTTTGATCGCATTGTCACTGAAAACGAAATCATTATATATGCTTTTTGTGAGGGCAGGCCAATGGAGCAAGTGGTACGTATGTGTTGGATGAAATGGATTTTTTGCAACCAAACATCCATGATGCTTTGATGTTGTTTGGTGCTGACATGTGCAATTTGGGTTCTATGACTGGACTAGGGAATTTTGGTGGATTTTAGCTCGGCACAACGATCAGCAAGAGATAATTCTTATAAGGTTGAGGATGCCAATCACATGGAGGTGTGCAAGCCTCCAAGTAAGGAACATCCCAGCTATGGGTTGCTTCTACAATTTATCATTACTTGTGGAAAGGTGAGTTTCAATAACCTAGTTAGTTCCATATTTCATTAACATTGAAGCATTACCTACACTGTAAAATACAGTTACATTTTTCTATTAGGAGGTAAGCGAGCTTGCTTGAGATTTTGATGTATTATGAATGTGCAAAGTGATTGCCCCATGCACATTTTTTGTTATAGGGTATTCACCTTAAGTGAGTGATTATGTAGTAATATTTTTTCTACAAATGACAAATGGGCTAACCTTTTGATAGTTGTATGTTGAATTTGAAGGTGGCAAGAGAATGTGATCAACCTTTCCAAGAGGTTCATGACTTGCCTCAAAAAACTTTTGGTCTGGAGACCTATGTGGAGAGTGTAGAAGCAACTATGACCTTAGAAGGAAGTGATGCAGCTCCTTGCTATGTGGGAGTATGTGGCATGGGTGGAGTTGGGAAAACTCTTCTTCTTCAAAGATTGTACGGGAGCCCAAAGGTACATGGCCACTTTCAAGGAGCCAAGTTCATTTGGCTGACTGTGGGGCAAACTCCTGACATAATGGCCCTATATCGGAGGCTGAGTGAAGAACTGGGTCTCAAACCAGAATCAAATGCGAATGCAGAGGATTACAAGCTCAAATTACACTCTCAGTTTAGACGGAAAAGACTGTTCCTGGTTTTGGATGATGTTTGGGAAGACAAAGCCTTTGATTCACTTGACTTAGCCAAGGGAAAAGGAAGTGTCACATTGTTGAGCACTAGAAACCAGTCTTTATTGAAAAGAGCAAGTCCACACATAAGGAAAGAGCATATGACTCCTCTTTCAAAGGAGGATAGTTGGAGGCTTTTTTGTGTGCATGCATTCAGACCACCATCCAATGTTCCATGTGAATTAAAGGCATTGGCACAGTGCATGGCTGAGCAGTGCCAAGGTCTTCCTTTAGCTCTCAAGGTTATAGGCAGAGCAATGTTTGGAAAGACCTCGCCTGAACTTCAATGGGAGCCACTACTGAAGAAGCTAAGGGAATCACACATGCAAGAGAGGACTGTTGAAGAGGAGTTGTATGAGCGTTTGAAGCTTGGCTATGATCTCCTGGCTGAGGATGATTGGCGCTTGAAGCAATGTTTTCATTACTTTGCAGCATTTCCTGACGATAGTGAGATTTTATTTGGTGGACTTTTGTGTGATTGGATAGGGGAGGGGTTAGTTCCTGCACATGATGGAGAGGATCCTACAGCAGATGCATTTACCTTGTTACATAAGTTGTGGGAGCGATCATTCATTGAGTCACTTGGAGAGGTTGGTTCAGATGAAGACGATGACCTGAGGTTCAAGCTACATGATGTGATGAGAGACTTGGCTTTCTACGTACTGGAAAAGGATTGTGGCACACCCCCTGCAAAACAGCTTTATTTTTATCGGGCAGGTCAAAATTTGGAAGAAGTCCCCAAAGAGTGTACAGCAATATCGGAAGCCCTGAGACTATCATTGGACACTAACAAGTTGGAGACACTTCCTGAGAGTTTTTATGCTCCTAAGTTGGTGTCTCTACTACTTGGTCAGAATCCAATAGTTTCTTTACCAGCAAGTTTCTTGAGCAATTTTCCAAAACTGAGGGTTCTGGATCTAAGCCACGGACGGTTTCCCAGTTTACCTGAGGAACTTGGTGATCTTAAGGATTTGGTTTCTCTTGACCTGTCTTATTGTGGTAATCTACAGATTTTACCAGACACAGTAGGGAAACTACATTTGCTGAAATGTCTAACTCTATTTGAGTGCTCGATTTTGAAGTATCTTCCTTCTGGAGTGGTTGGCCTCACATCATTGCAAGATTTAGACGCATCATTCTGTGAGAGCTTGAAATGGGCTGAACATACACCATTGAACTGGGCTGGAGATGCACCATCATGCATGGCAAGAGCATCTTTGGGTCAAACCATCAGAGCTTCGTTGGAAGACATATGTGGGTTGGTTGTTCTCACAGAACTTAGAATTTTTGGAAGAACAGATCCTGGGGTGGGGCTGCCTCACAATATATCAGCACTTACAAAGCTTAAGTTTCTACAGTTAGGAATTAGGAATGTTGAAACCCTGCCAGCTGAGATGCCACATGCGTTCATACAACTTCAAGACCTTCATTTACATTCCGATAGATTGAAATATCTTCCAAGGTCCTTCACATGTGGTGGCGCTTTTCCAGCTCTTATAAGGTTTCGACTATGTAGTTGTTTGTGCCTTGTTGAATTTCCAGAAGTGGATGAAGGTGCTCTGCCTAAATTGCGAACACTAGATTTCCGTCGCTGTCGCTCTCTTGGAAGCTTGCCTCTCTCTTTGGAGGTCCTGACCAGCTTGAGGAAGTTGGATTTGAGTTGGTGTAAGAAAACAACACTTAAAGACTCTTGTAGGACAAATTGTGAAAAGTCCTCAATATGGAGGAGGTTTGACATCCGATATGGATATCGTCTGAAGCTCTTCGGCAGTTGGATTGATAAGTGAAAGAACACATACAGTCAAATCATATCACTATTCTTTGCCTTCTGTCAGCTTGCAACCATCCAGGCTTTGTTGATGAAGACATGTGCTGCTATTCTATGATGATCCTCTGACAGGGAAGGGAAAGAGGAGTGCCATATCAGTGCATGGGGACATGATTGTAATGCAAAATAGTATTGTATGGCCAAATGTCAAATTCGCTTTGGAATTTAGGATTTCCAAGGAATGATTCTGCATTTTATGCTTAGTGTATGCAGTTTGGGTAAAATTATAGTCATATGGACCATGCTAGGTGGCAGAGCTTTCACGGAATGGTATTTGAGGCATAAGAAAATATCTTTTTTTTTTCATGTAACTTCAATTATAGGTGTTCAAGCCAATTTTTACTAGTAGTTCAGAAGTGCCCTTCAGGATTGCTTACTCTTGGATGGTTGGTTAAGAAGAATGATGGATAATCAAAATATCCATTTGAGAAATCATGTGAATGCTGTACAATCTAAGAAAATGAGGCATATGACATCAATGCTATCATATTGATCATATTAATGATCCAACGTTTAAGGAACAAACATTGGTAAAACAGGTAAAAAAGAAACAGAAGTGAATTTTTAAAAATTAAATATTTTAGTATATGGCATAGATGACTTAAATAGTCTACATATTGTCAATCATTTGTGATATGGAGAAATTATTGATTATTTGAAGGACAGAGTTCTTCGCACTGTCTTGAAAGGCAAATCTGATTCTGTTGTTTCTCAATTTGAAGTCAAGTGCAGGTTTTACGTTCCGAAATGACAGTTGCATCTTGATGACTTAGCGACCTGCCTACAGATAAACCAGGAACGGAACAACCCTTCAAGCAAATGGCGGCTGGGTCCTAGTTGGTTGGCCTTTTCACTATTCACTGAATCCTTGACCTCATGGATTAAGATAGTCACGGGACATTATTGTTCTCTTGGCACACAGAATCAATCATCTTCTGGGTAGACCTTTCAGTAAGAGGAGAATGCTAGCTGCCTAATTGTGTAGATGGGGTGGCATGTTGAAGCATTTTCATCATCTCGACACCCATTGGACATGTGCCAATCATGGGGTTCCAAGTGACCACATCCTGAGATGCCATCTTGTTGAAGAATCTCCAAGCATCCTCAAAAATTCCCACATTCTGCATACATGTCAACCAAACTACTGCCCACTAAGGCACCTAAGTCCCATCCACATTGAATGATCTGATAATGAGCCCACCTGTCCACTTTAAGTGCAACGACATTGGCACATGTATTCAGCACTCCCACAAAATGGTCACACACCTTGCTGTAGCATTTATTGAAATAGTTTCAGTGCCTTTTGCCCCCACATTTCACATACATGTCAACCAAGTTATTCCCCATAAAGACATCAGACCTCTAGACATGCTACTCAAAACAAAATGAACTTCACACAGTGATTGACAAGACTGATTACTGGCATTACCAGTAGTCCATGGACGAACAAATACCATCTTCTAAGGCATCAAAGTGATTCACTCATCCCTCAATATTTTTCAGGCGAACTTCTTGGAGATGTCACAAACTTAAAAAACCCACAGATTTTTTTTATTCAGAGAGGACTACCAGGAGCTGTGTTTATGAGCCCAAATGCAATAGCCAGTTTCTCAATATGGTGACAGAACTGAAACACCAATTCTTCTTCTTCCACAATATGCAGAATGAATCTTGTAAAAGGTACATCCCTCACATTTGTGCATGAGGCCTGACAACCTCTGCAAACCTGCATGAATTCAATAATCTAGCAGTGCCTTGATCCTTTACTACAAACGTATGCACCTCATTGTTCACTTCAATCCAGGTGCACTGGATGATTTAAATTGTGAAGTTTAAGATGTGCATTTGAAGCAAATGTGATCAATGCGTATAACACTTTTGACCACATTGCCAAGAAAAGTCTAAAAGATCTAGTTTATGCTTACTTACATTGTGAGTTGTTAAATAAGGCAACTTTGACCACAATCATCTTGAAAATCAAATCATCACATATAAAAATGCATGAGCACTTTTTGCAAAAGAACATGTATGTGAGGGTGGAGAAATTTGGCATAAAATCAAAATTCAGAAGTGGTTTTAATAAAGATGACATGACTATCATCATAACATTCTAATCCACAACGTTATGTCCTCAATTCCTAACTTTGAACTGAAATTGGTTCCAATGGTCTCCCACATAAATTTGTAATGTTTATTGCTTGAAATGAAAGGTTCAAAAAATTAAATTTTGTTCATGTTTTTATTGTAACAAGTGATGAATTTGTGTTGTTAACCATTGAAGGCAAATGGTTGAAAGCAATTGTGCAAATGCCAAATTTTGCATTTCTCGATTTGATTCATCCAAAACAAATGCAACTATTGATTTCAATATACATTCATGGAAAATTCCAATTGTTGTGCACATCTATCCTTATTGGCTTTCAAGAAAACATCCAACAATTAACCCTATAAGGAAAATCTAATTTACATGGTGAAGATTCTTTTTTTTTATTTTGGCAATTTTTGCTAGGGGCGATGTGCATCATAGTGTGAAACACAACATTGACTTTGATAAATTCAAATTGATTTCAAATCAAAAAACAGTTGAATGATTGATGTTAATGTTGATAGTGTTTTGTCATCAATATAGATAGTTTGTACATGTCCACAAACATTTTACATTACAAATTTAATTCAAATAACCCATATTTTATAGTTTTAGTATTCCATGTTCCTTTTTAAAGTAAAGCAAAATATTTTGTTTGCCAATTTTTATTAATATCAATGGTAGTTTTGTATGTAATTTAGTTTTTCAATGAAAGATATTACATATGGATCAAATGTTTTCTATAAAAAATTTAATTTAATTACCAAGTTATGAAATGAAAAATTTTAATTCAAGAAATATTCTAACATAATTAGTTTATAATACAAGTAATTTTCATCTAAACAATTTTTTAAGACAAGCAGTTTTTCAAATTAAAGAATTTTCCAACACACATATTTTTTCAAATTAAGCATTTTTCCAACAGAAGTATTTTTTCAATTTAAGCATTTTTTCAAGACAAGGTAGTGTTTAAACTTAATGATTTTTTCCTACACAAATAGTTATAATTTTTTCAAGCTAAAAAATATTCAGCATCTAAATAATTTTTCAATATAAGTAGCTTTTCAACACAAAAAGTTTTTCAACATAACAAGTTTTCCAACTCAAATAATTTCTAAAAACAAGTGGCATTTCAATTCAAGTAGTTTTTGAATGGAAACATTTTTCCAATGCAAATTGTTTTTAATATGTGTGTGAATGAAAGTGTTTTGCATGTGTATGTGAACATGTGCGTGTGAAAATGAAGGTGATTTTGTGTACATACATCCATTTAATTTAAATTTGTGATAATGGAAACATTTACATCAAATCTTATTCATTCATCATTTGAACATTTATTGCATTCATATGGCCTTCATCTACTTTTAACATATAAATATGAGATGGGCAATTCTTTTCAATTATATATCTTATTTATTGGATAACCAATTATCATCCCTCCAAGATAGGCAAAATAATATGTATATTTAATTCAATGTTTGTTACTAAATACTAAGAAAACCCAACAACGTCATATTCAAAAATTAAATCAAAGTTTTTTTAAAAAATTGCATCAAAGTACATTTTGAAATGAACATGAATATATGACAAAAATGGCACAAAATGTTAAAATGAAAGGTTTGGAAGGAAATTTTGTTGCAAGTTTTTGGATAGTAGAATATTTTTAAAAGCATATTTATCTTTGGAATAAAATATTGAAACATATAATGTCTCAATGTGGAATGGATTTTTGATTTGTCCCTTTACATATATCTTATAACTTTCAACATTTTAAACCAATTAAATATGTCAATGGTGTGGTTTAATTTGCACCTACTTTGGAAACAAATGATCCCAAAGTTATAATAGACTTGGATAAATTTCCCATCTATTCCAAAATCAATGGTGTGACAACCTCCAACTCAAATCTTGGATCCAAATTTGCATTTTAATTGGAATGAAAACTTTGATTCTACATTGATGAACAATTTGAATGATAATTAGAATTCAACATTGGACTATGTTGTTTCATCATTCAATGCTTCTTACAACATAAATGTGACCAAGAAAAAAAATTAAAATCATATTCAATACCTACATTAAAAAAATTGGAAAGTTATCCAAATGTTCCTTTTGGTGTGATTTTGTTTCCATCCATTGCAATACTCGTTACAAAAGTTGAAAAATATTCTAATACTTAGAAGGAGCATTCACATTTGATCATTGATCTCAATCTCACATATTAAAAAATAGAAAATACTTTGATTAAACATTTTATGACAACAATGATTTTGACTTATTAGATATTTATCCAAGTCTACCATATATTGCAAAAAATCTAAATTCATTAACATATTTTCAAATATTTAAAGAAAAGATCACAAATTATGAATCACATAAAATACATGCAAGTTAAAAAATCACATCAACAAAGAGGAACCAACGACAACCTCCTAAATCACCATGACTAGTCTTTTAAAAAAATGATGTGGTGGCACATGATTGGATGAAAAGTCATGAGTTAGTGCTAAACAACAATGCTTAAACAATGTTTTTACACTATTTCACTATGCTAAAATGCACTGGTTACTAGCTTTAAAATGTGCTAAAAGGTATTCTATATTTAATTGGATTACTTTCGAACTTTTCTAGACGTTAGATTAATATATTATAAATGTTTTCATTTAAATACAACATATACTTTCAACATTAAATTAGTTTATGAAACTTATGAATATCAAAACCAAGGACTAATTACAAAAGAATTGGCTCCTCTTTACATGGTTTTACCCTCTTACAAATGACAAAGTTCAATCTCCATATATAGGATGTAGTTTAAGAAAATAAACAACCAATTCGCACCAAACATCATATTCAACTAGATAAGGTGGAACATCAAACTAAAGTAATTGAACATGGGCATAAAATAATTTACATTGACATTTACAACAAACAAATCTATGATGTTTTCATAGGTCCAAGCTTTTGTTATGAAAGGTTATGCTTTTAATAACTAGTTAAACATGTTTCAAATAAATTAACAACTTTCTATATATTTTCAAATTCAAGTATATTAACCTAGCTCAACATTATATAGATGCACAAGTTGTTTACATAACATTAATGAAAATAAACTACCTATATACCAAGTGCCAACGTTATATGTCAAAAAATGGTTGTCCAAACATTGTGATGCCTATTTATAAAATTTAATCAAAATGTCATTATACAAATATTTGAATGTTACCATTCACCATCAATAGGAAAGTTTATTTACTTTGCATATAATCTTAACATTTCAAATCATAATTGTGATAACTCATCATTGGATAATTTTAATGCTAATAGTGAAAAAAATAGTGTATACCAATTCAATGCAAATACATAATTTTATGAACATTCTAAAAATAATGGATTCTGAAATTACTATATATTTTTTATTGCCCCAAATCAAAAAAATTGTCCTTTAGGTTTATTTAAAGATAAACAATCAAAGTAACTAAATTTTGCAACATTGTTTTATGGCCAATTTTTTATAATTTTCTAAAGGATTTTCATATTAACAAATACATGAATGGGAATTATTTCATCAATCCAAGGATTTTCTTACCATTATTTTAAACCTTGGGTAAAAGCATGGTTAAATGACTAGTGAAACATAAAGTGAATTTGGACACATATTGGTGTAGTGACCACAAAATTATATTTCAATTTAATCATATATTGGCAAATGTTTTTGGAAAGGAATGCAAATTTGTTGTAGCTAAAACATATTGGGTGCAAACATTTAATCATGACCCAAACCCACACCCTTAGATCATCATTTTTTCAAAGAATATTCTTGGCATTTGTTATCTAAATATTTTATATTATTATGTTAAGGGTTTAAAATTTTCCAAATATATATATAAATAAATATTGATTTTCCAAAATTAATTAAGTATAAATATTTTTACATATAACAAAAGTGGTTACAACTATTTTTAAATTGATTTTATGTTTTTTATTCATTAAATTAATTTCAAAATATGTATATCAATCTATTGTATAAAACAATTCCATCTATAGTTCTTTTCTATTTTCTAAAATGTCAAATACACAAAATTGAATAGTGGTTTTAACTATTTTGGTACATATTTACAAAACTTCATCCTATTGGCCAAATTTTCAAAAATCAATTTACATTGCATTATGAATACTAAACACACTTCCAATGTAACATTTTAAAACTATGAACATCTTCACTATTTTGAAATGTAATGTATGTGACCACATGTGTGTTTGTACATGTTGCATTTTCCATTTGGTGACCCTCGAAAAGATTATAGTTCCAACATCTATTGCCATTGATGTTTCATCATTTACTACACAAGGCCTTTATTGGTCACCATATGCAAAAGGCACTTCACAGTTTGAATTATTATTTTTTAATTAATTTTCAAAAACCACATTTTCTTTCATTTTCTTTGTTTCCATTACTCAATATCTAATAGGTAGGTAATTTAATAAATCAACTAGATATTTATGCTTAGCACTAGTTCCAATGCATACAACCATTCAGTTAAATTGTTGGATAAATTGGTTCAATCATGTTGCTTGTAACCATGAATTTTGATAATGATAAGAAATCATGTAATATTTTTTTCATGATTTTTTTTCATGGACATTAAATGCCATGAATGGTCACCATTGCTAAATATTTTTATTTTGGCATATTATCAAATTGAGAATTCCATAAATTACCATTTATCAAATTTGATTTCAAAATAGAAGATAATTATTCAATATCTAAATGCCAAGCCAAGTAAAGTGGTACAATATTTAAATCTATGGCAAGATATAATTTTTGGATGGTGATTTGGACTAATGATTTTTCTTTTGGTGAATATTCTACCCTTGGCCACCAAATATATCAAAAGTTCAAGAATATTTTGTTGTAGGCTTTATTACATATAAACAATAAATCAGCATCTTTCCCAAAAATTGAAAATAAACATTCAAATTCACCATATTGAAACATAATTTCTAATTTAAAGGTAGTTCATCACTATTTATAAAAAAAACAATTGCTAGTTAATGGTGAACCATAGTTTTTTTGTGTTAAGAACAAAAACCAATAAATAAATAAAATTTGAAGGTGAGGAGTATTCAATTTTGTGATGAAACCAATTGAAAATCATCAAGAAAAAAAATTAGCCAAATTTGGTCATAGACCATACATGAAATTAAGTATAAACTTTTAAGAATGATTTTATAATTTGCCTACTTGTTGGAACCTATTGTGAAAATAATAATAATAATAATAATAATAATAATTATTATTATTATTATATATTTGTTCGAAATATGATGAAATAAGGTTATTTTTTCAAAAAAAAAATTTGAATGTGTAAATTTTTTATCTTGAAGTCAAAATGATTCTTTTTGCCCAAAAAAAACATAACTCATGACATCCCCAATGTCAAAAAAAATTTAATTTTTTTTTGTCTTGTTAAGATTTTCCAAAACCTATTGGCTTTCACTACATTTTTGGTACCATTTGAAGACCCTTAATGAATAGGAATGCACTGAGGTGATTTCATAATGTTTAAACTAATAATGCCCCAAGTTATTGCATATTGAATATTTTTCCATTAGACAATCAATAAAATCAAAACTAAAAAGTTTAAAGAAATAATTGGGGCACCTTTTTGGTACGTGTGTAATGCCCTCCATGAATAGGATTTAATGGAGGTGATTTCATAATTTTTGGACATAAAGTGCATAAGAAATATTAAAATTAATATAATGTTTTTCATTAAAAATTCAATAAAGAAAAAGTACTTCTAATAAAATGGATTTTAGATTTAGGTTAAAAAATGTGTACCATTTTCCCAAGTTGAAATTTTCATTCAATATTACAATATGTGTTCAATAGCATAAGCCACACTAATCATAATGATGCAAGGATTACAAATGAATGAACAACATTGATTCAAATGCAATATTTGAAAACTAAACTACAATACAAATTTAAGAAATAAAAAATGAAATTTCATTTGTTTTAAGCTACACAAATATACATAACATCTCATCATTTCAAAATTTGATTTATCCTTTAGAACATGATTTTTTTCATTATTATCCATAATTTTATGTTTAGGTAGAAATTTGAATTAATGTACCTTGGAGTGGAATTGGGGTTAACAAGGTTTTGGATGATCAACTTGACTAATGTATACTTGGTGGGTTATTTTTTCCCTTTTCTTAACTAGCTTGGAATTATGGTAGCAAAGGCATTTTGATTAATTAAAATACCCTTGGAAACCATAGGCATCCCAACTAATCATATTGTACCTTTCTTTACATTATTTTTCTTACTAACTCGTCATTGTAGATTTTACAATCATGTTTACATTTTTCATAATACATTTTAAAGGAAATTTTATATTATGTGGAAAATTTATAAAATTGGATTTCTATTTTCATCCCATTTCAACAAACAAGAATTGCATCATGAAACACAAATAATAAGTTAACTTTTTAAAGTTTACAATGGTTAGAATTAGTGTGAAATCACATAAATAGGATTTTCTATTATAGAGAGCATAGAATTTTTGACTTCTAAAAAGATGATGATGTGTGTGCTAGTTTACCAAGATTATTGTGACATGTTTTATTTTGTTAACAACTATGTAGGCCTAAATAGGGTAGTGCACAACAAATGGCAAATGGTTTCAAATGTGTTTTATAATGATGATGACCATGTGTCCATCAATCACATCAAGTGCACCAATTTGGAATTCTTTTTTCTTCACCCTTTTATCAAATGTCTTCTTTTGATGAACTTAGGTAACTCTTATGGATTGTTGAACTTTCTATTTTGTTTCATCCAATCAATTTGGCATAATATTCTTTACATTTCAAACTTTTGCAAAGTTATCTTTAAAGACAATTTTAGGTTAAATAAATAACCTTTTTATTTTTTCACCTTGAAAAGCAACAAGTTCATTGAAATATGAAAAATGGTGTTACATTCATATGATATAATTTATAGTCCAAATTTTGGGCTAATAGATTTTTTTCCTTGATATGCCCAACAATAAATATTAGGGAAAATGTTTGTGTTACATGGAATGTAAGGTCTTTTTGTTAACCCTTTTTCTTATCTTACATGGCTAGTCAATATTGTGCCATGTCAAATGCTCATGCTTTTATTTAACTCAATTACGACATATGTAATACCTTTTCAAGTTTGGCATTTAAATGTATAATAATTATTTGATTTCAAAATCCACTTCAACAATAAAAACAACTATGAAATTTCAGCAATAAATATAACCAACTTCTTTAGCAAGTTCTAGGATGGAGGCTAAACCTCTAACAAAATGATAGTTTTAAAAACATTATCTATTGCTTCTTTTTGCAAAAATGGGGTAAAATAATGTTCCAACAAATTATAGGACAAAGAAATATTGTCCACTATTAGATATACTTGTTTTGTAATGGTGGATTAACCTAAAGTTGGTTAATGATGTAATGGTCCACCAAGTTTTACATTTTTCCCTCCCTTGATGTTCATGTTGTGCATGCATGGCTATGTTGTTCATCCTTTAGTTCTTCTCTCAATGTCATCAATTTCAATGCAAAGTTACTTATTATATTCATCTTTGCCTCATCAATGGCAATTAATTGCATGGTTGTCTTTTATTTGGGGCAAACTTTTTTTGAAGTTTTTGGCATATTTAGTTGTTTCCATTTTAAAAACCTACATTTTCAACTTTTGTATTTTTAATTTGACATTTATAATTATCTTATTAAGTTTTGTGTCTATATCCCTAATTTGTGACTACTATTAGGAAACTAGTTGCAAGTTAAGTGGTTCATTTCTTATGTCATATTGGACTTTTCACAAAATGTATTTTATTGAAATGTCACAAACGTATGGTAAAATCATCAATGTGACCAATTGTTTTGTGCATTAACATTGGCAACTTGAATAACGATATGTATATCATGATGAAATTCAATAAATATACATCGAACATATAGTAATGAATTTTTGAGGTGAAATCATTGATTATGGTTTTTAAATATACATGAAAATTCAAATGCACACTTCAATATCAATTCATTTTCAAATGTCTTACAAGGATTCAATATGTGATACATGTCTAAAAAAACCATGAGCTTTCAAAAAATTTACAAAAACGTGAACCAACAAATAATTATGAAATTTTGAATGATTAGATTTAGATTTTATTTTCAAAAGTCCTTATCTTAGTCCTTATTTTTTGGATTGATGTTTTCTTTCTTACCATGTATATAAAAGAGTTGTTTAGTTGAACTCTTGTTCGTTTAAAATTTCATGTTAGTTCATTAATTGTTGCATAATCCCCATTTACTATTGGTTTTTAGGGTTCTTTTATTTTTCTGTTAAAATATGGAATTTTTGGAATTTTTTATTTGTAACAAATGAACCACCTTGACTTATAACCCATTGTTAAGAAAAGTAATTTCAAGTTAATGCAAATTGATAGATGGACAAATGGAGATGTGTAAACAAATTGAGATGATAAAAAAAAGTATGTAAACAAGTCAAAATAACATAGTTAAACAAGTCAATATGGCAACATGTTGATATGACATAACATTGTAATTGATTTGCTAGACATTTTAGTAGTTATAACCGTTTTGTTGGGAATATAAAAAATATTTTGACTAACTTAAAGAGGGTTTCTAGTATTATTAAAAGGGACCATTTAGCAAACTTCTAGGGGGAAATAGAAAAAATATTAAAGATGAGATGGAAAAAAGAGGAAAAAGTTGTAAAGTTTTATGGTTCTATGGAATGTAATGAATATTTTCTTGTTATTACAATGGCATGTTGGTACTTTGTGAACATTTCTTTAGAGCCAATATACATTGAATTGTTGTTCTAATTAGTGTGTTTATGTGGTATTCATTCTAATGGAATAAGGCAAGAGCCTAGTAGTGATACAATTGATAAAATTAATTATTATTAATAGGAATTAATATTTGAAAAAAATATTGCTAACACCAACTTGAAACCCTAAGGCCTAATTTGCAATTCTACTCACATTTACCTCATGCTCTCATCACATTTACAATCCCCCAATACCTAATCATTTTGAAAGAGAAAAAAACCATGTGGTGTGATAGAAAATTTAGGCACTATAAAAAACTAGCCCAATTTTCCAAATTTTAACATCAAAAGTAATAATTTTTTAGGATTTCAACACTTCAAACATGTAATTTGTAGAACATTTGACATTTTCATAAAATATAATTTAATTACTACCAAACATGAAAAGGTATTATAATATTCTAAGTTGGGCTTCATGTTGAAGCTAATAATTGTTTTGATGTAAGTACAAAAAAGGTATATGCAAAAATCATCCTTCAATTTATGTAGTTGCATGTTTTGTACTATTCAATTAAATGAGGATTTTATTAAGTTGTCACAACTAACTAGTAAATGTTTTCATCTAAATTACATATTATTCCTTTTGATTGCACTAATTATTTTGAACAAATCTTGTATTTTACAATTGTGAATTTTTTTTAGAATTTAATATTTACTATCATTCATTATTATAATTTATTTTTTAATGTTCAATATAAGACTTGAAAAAAAATCATATTTGAATTGAAGCATTTCAAACATCATTACAAAGTGTTTAATGCATGTTATAAAAGCATTCTCTTGTATATGCCATTTGATTGAGTTTCTAAAGAATTATGATGTTCCAAAATTGTTAAACAATAAAGTGCCTTGATGCAAGCTAAGACCAAAAAAATTCCCATTTGTATTAAATCCCATTGGAGGACCTGTGTAGCATGGTTTAAAAAGAGTATTGTTTCTTTCAAGGTTAGGTTACGGTGAGTCGACGTGATCAATCCCAAATTTGAATAAACTTCAACTTGTATTAAATTTTTTTTCCTTTTTGTCTTATGCTTGAAATGGTCTAGGTTTTCCTTAATAAATCATTATGTTGCTTGGTCATGGCCCCAAGGACCTAGGAAGTGCAAGCAAGGCTTAGAAAGTTTTCATTACATGTTTGTATCAGGGGATTAACAACAATATTAATAATTGGCAAACCTAAGGTATGGCACACAACTGAACTCCATTGATGCATTCCACCAATCCAATGGTGTTACATCTTTGAAAGATGGCTAACCTTGTTTTTTTATTATGTTACATTGCTTTAATATGAAAATGTAAAGTTGAAATATTTATTGTAGAAAATTCAATGACCTCATTAATTGTAGGTGTGAGCTAAGGCCTCATGAGTTCTCTTCCCCATTTTCCAAAAGCCCTAATGGCCAAATATATAATAATAATTCTATTTGCATATCCTTAACAAATTCGCCAACTTTATTCATAATTACAAGATTTCATAAAATGTTGCCAAATAATATTTGAATATATCAATTAAAAGGCCACAACATATTGATCTCCTTGGTTTTGATTCCTTGGTTTTTTTCATAGAAATTCTTAGAATATTTTTATTTTGAACTTTCCATTGGCTTCAAAATATTGCTTAATTTCATACTCAAGAATGTTTCATTCTCCTTGTCTTTTTCAAACAAAATTATCTTTCCTTTCTTGCTAATAGCCAACCTTCAATTCCCCACCTTTGGAAATTGGAACCAACTCACCTGCATACACGCCAACTTCATCATTTATTTAGTCATCAGTGTAAATCTATTATATAAATCTAATTATTGAACACATGATTAATTCATGCTTAATCCATGCATTGAATTT
>Ga0209208_10006516_pt1 | contig 16082 bp, 10 predicted proteins | sample S1TSphfallax_3_FD_187694 | JGI IMG/M metagenome (GOLD analysis project Ga0209208, IMG submission 187694) | Host-associated microbial communities from peat moss isolated from Minnesota, USA - S1T2_Fd - Sphagnum fallax MG (SPAdes) (version 2) | ecosystem: Host-associated > Plants > Peat moss >...
TTTATAATAATGTTTTTAAAGCTTCATACTAGTGATTTTGTTGGTTTTTTGGGGGGAAAAAAAAAATGGGAGATTTTGGATTTAATTCTCTAGGGTCAATTTTGACTAATTTTTCTAATATTTCCAAAAAATTCACCAAAAAATTTATACCAAAAATTTGAAAAATAGAAAATAATTGGCCCTTCAAAGATAATCAACCCAATAATTGTTGGCCAGTTCAAAGTTTTCCAGGAAACTCAGACTGCACCTTCATGTTGAAGGATAACAACCTAAAAGCATCTTCACCCATAGCAGGAAAATTGACTTGTACACTATATTTTCAATGAAGTATAGCATTCACGCACATAGTGTGAAACTTAGTGTAGGTGTGTACATATATATTCAAGGTAAAGTGCTCTCCAAGAAGGCCAGGAAAACAAACAAAAATTTGTTTTTTATTGGCTAGTCATAATTGTTAGCCCAGGTTGTAACACACAAATATTGGGACACTTTATAGACTACACTTTTTCATCTTTATGGGTGGGGATGCCAGAACAATTGCCAGTCAATGTAGGATATCAGAAACATTTGTAGAGGCCCACATAAAGGGAGGGGAGGGGGTGGTATGGGTAGGTGGAGATAATGGCTTATGGAACCCTGGAACAGCACACCTAGCCTATTACAAGTTTAAAACCCTTGTACACAACCTTGTTGCAATCCTTGTTTTATTGAAGCTTTTGGTTTTTAATGCAGGAATGTACTACTTTTTTGTAAAACAAAGTGTCTCCAAAATATGTTCTACTTTTTAGTCAGATGGGTATTTCCCCAATTGGTTGTTTGGGGTTTGGGGTTTACCTACATTCATAATCTTTAATCTTGGGTAGTGTGTAGTGGAAGAGGAATTGCAGATCAGCTTCCAAATTCCACCCCATTTGGAATCTTTTTGAAGAACCGAGTGACACTCCGAAAGCTTTGGAATTTGGACAAACCAGACTTATCCTACATGCAATTTGAGAAATTAGCTGAAACCAGAACCCAAACCAAAGCTCTCCTCACAACTTGAAATCAAATGACATTCAACCCAATGACCATGTGTGACCTGAAATGAGGACTAATGAGTGAACAAAGAGTGTTTTGGTTAGGGTTTTAGAATGGTTCTGTGAAGCTTCTTGTGGTTTTGCCATTTGGAGATGAAGACCAGCTTCAGCTATTTGTTGATCATGATGTAGAGCAGCAGCCTGCTTTTTTGGAATTTACCAAGGTGGTCCAATGAGCGTGAGGCCATGATGATGATGATGATGATGAGAAGTTTTGAGGAGCCAAGAAGTTAAGTGCCTTTTATAATTGTGAAGGTGGTGAGTGTTAGCAAGAAGTTGGAAGAGCCAAAAGTTTGATGGGTATATAGTCTGACAAGTTTGATGAATGAGTGCTTTGCATGGTTTTTGTTCTTGTTTTTGGGAAGTCCATGGGTGTAGGAAGTTGTTGTAAATGTGAGATTGTTGCTATTGATGGAGTGTGTGGTTGAGCGTATGGGAGATAGTAAATAAATAAAGGTGCATTGGTGTTGTTCAATGATATTTCAGCAAGGGGAGTTGTTAGAATTTGTGTTATTCCTTTAGGAACTACTCATGGTGTTGCTTGAAATGATGATAGATTCTACTTGTAGGCTTTTCTCTATTGCACAACCTAGCCATAGAACATGTGTACATTCAATTACAAGAGATGATTTAGTAGGAAATGTTTTAATATGTATTGATAATTCCCAAGAAACTCTAGTGGTTTTAGCAAGGAAAGGGTTGCTACATTGTGTGAATGGTGTTTACAAGGTCTACACTCATAACGGACCTCAAGGGCTTGTGATGAGGTTGTGTATGGGTTGTTGTTTATTATATGTATGTTTGCAAAGTATTTGTGTTAATTACCAAAAAAACTAATTTTGTGGATGGATGTTATTGTATGTGCTAGTGAGTTGGGAATTGATACAAAATCAATTTTGATCAATTTGATTAATAAACATCTGAAAAATGTTTGTTCAAGGCTCATAAATTTTGTGTCACTCACTTAATGTGTTATGAGGGTTTGGTCAAGGATAATAAATAACAAGTTTCAAGTCATAAGGATGTGGGTTTTGTTGCGCCAAAAATTGGCATATGCTTATTTGAGATTGTTGTATATGCCAATTTTTGGTTAGACATGGATTTCTTCCATTGTTAATTTCTTGATACATCACCCCAAAGAATGCAAATTTCAAGTTCTAAGATACCTCTTCTTTTTCTGAAATGATATTCATAGATTTAAATAGCACATTCCAAATACATTAGGAACTTTTTTCAAATGTTTTAGGAACAACTAAGGTTGCAAATGATTAGGGAGGAGGATTGGGTCATGTCTTGTTGGAATATCTATGTAGATGTAGACACGAATGTACATTAGTTAGAATTTGTTACCTACGATAATGTGTAGACCACATTTATACCCAAAAAAAACATAGCCCAAGTTTAAAACCTACAACTATTAACTTTACATAGTCATCTTTAGGCCTCATCCCCACTAAAAATGTTGTAAACAATACAAAACGCAAAATAATAAAATTTACCTTACATCATTTATGACACACATTTTTTTTTATAAATTCATATTCAATAAAACTATGGATTGTTACCAAGGTTTTCTTTTTCAATTTTGTGATATTGAAAATTTGGTAAGTTTATCCAAAAACTTAACAAAATCTAACTTATTTGCAAAAGAAAAACAAAAAAATCCAAAATTTTCACAATTGTTTTCTCAAAACAACAACAAAGTTTGTCACAAAAAATGTTCACTAGAAGAAATTTGAAAATCAATGACTAGATTTATGATGCATTTGTAATTGTAATGAACACATGCAACTGAAAATAGCCTAGTCACATTAAACAAGTGTCATAAGACACTTAGTCACAAAAAACATGACACGGTCATTAAGGTGAAAGTTTAGTCACAAACCTTACAACTAGGCTAAATTTTTTTATCAATTGCTATGAATGATTTTAGTATGATGTGAAACCCTAATTTTCAATTGCATTTGCAACTAATCACATGCTACCAAATGTGCCATTGATGGGTGGTGAAGATTCAACCATATGGTAATTTTAAAAGCCAATGGCCATAAAAACACGTGGTGATTTTCCATTTGTTTAAAGAAAATATATTATAATTACAATAATTAAATATTATAATTATAGTAGTTAGATATTATATTATAATAATTACATATTATAATTAATTAATTATAATATATCCTAAGTTAAAATATAATAAGTTACCTAGCATAGGATAAGTAGGTAGGTAGGATCCTATTTATTTTGTTGGGGACAAGCTTTTTGATTGGCTCATCCCATGGTTTATAGTGCATACCATGAATCTAGTCCATTCTTTCACCTACTTATATATATTACAAGTTTGAAGTTGTAAGCAAAGGATATGGAATAAATTATAATGAAAAGGAAACACTAAAACACTACAACATTATCACATCCATTGTCCCATATAAAAAAATTATTATATATCCACATAATAAAATATTTATTATTGTCCCTAACTATTTATTACTTACCCTACTTACTACCTACTACCTATCCTACTTACCAATATTACCTAAGCTACATACCTACTATCTACTACCTAACCTACATTTAATAAATTAATTACTTAACATACTTAATTTATTATTATTATATCCACAAAATAAAATACTTACAATTTAACCTACCTATCCTAGCTACTTGTCACATATTACCTAAACTACATACTTACTATCTACTACTTATTAGTACCTATCCTACTTATTACATACTACTTAGCTTATTTAATTAATCAATTAAGTACATAATCTAATTAATTAATTAACTAATTAATATGAAAACATGATCACATATTCACACAATAAACTAATTAACCTACCTACTATCTATCCTACTTACTACCTACTACCTAGTCTACTAATTAATTAAGTATGCAAGTTAGGTTAGGCTACTAATGTACATAGGCCTATTTAGTTTAATGTAACATATTAAGCTTACCTAACATAGTTTACCAACTAGGTTATAATGGTCTTTTCTAGCAACCTATTAGTTATTAAATATTATATCATGGAAGACCCATGGATGACTACATTGAAGGGATAATAGTCCAATTGAAATAGCAAAATTTACCATGTGCAATCTATGTTTCTTTGTACATGTGGTAGGATATACTATTGCAGTTGCAAAAAATTTCATTGTAGTTACAAAAACAACTACGTTATCATCCATCAATGGATGTAATCAAAATTGAATGATATTGTTCACTTTTCATTTACATTTTCAATGAAAATCATATTAGTTGTAAGTTGTGGGCACATCTACAATTAGAATTTTGTTTAACCTTTCTTGTAGTTGCATATTCATATGCATATTCAACTACAAGTTGCAACTACATTGATTCATAGGACTAATGCACTATTAGTCATAAAATAAGTTGGTTTGGACACTAGTTGCATAATAGTCACAAAAATATGTTTAGAATGGACAACATTTCTTCTAATGGTTGTTTAAACACATTTGTCAAGTAAAATTTGTGAATTCATTCATTTGCATATATATAATGCATATGAATTTGTTTGGATTTTCAAAATCCATGTAATAATATATGCCAAATTACCATATCCAAGTGTCAAAACCTATTCATTTAGGAAAAACCATATTTTATTGTGAAACATAATGGGAAGTGTAGGGAAGTTTACAACATATATAAATATTCATTTAGGGGAGATTTAATGTTGGTTTAAATATGGGGTCCCAACAAGTATAAGCCTAAGTATGAATATGGGTATTTAAGAACCTACCAAACTGGTTTGATGCAAGCAAATACCATTTTCATACTAATATTGCCCTTAGTATGAACTCAAAGAGATAGATATTTTGGACTCCAACCCTCTTAAATAAATACTAACTCCAATAGTTTTTAACAATTTACTAATGTTAATGCATTGGTCTTCCTCTTCCCCTTGGTATGAGTATGACAATTTAGGATTAGGTAAAATTACAATCAAAGGAGCCACCCAAGGGAATGGACACTCCTTAAAATCACATTTTTGTATGTTTGAAATATCACAAGGGAAACATAATATTTTGCATTGTCATAAATGTTTTTGGAATATTTTTCATTAATTGCAAAGTTTACATGCTCAAAGTTTGACACAAATAAAAAATGTTTTTGCATGTTCAAAGCACTCAAACCTTGAGAGTGGACAATCCTTGTTTTTTTCAAACATCCTTTTTTCTACCAAATGTGCACCATTCCTTTTGAAAATTAAAGGTATTAAATCCAAACATCAAAACATATAAGAGAAATACACAAGGAAACACAACACATATAAGAGAAATAAGGTCATCCAAAAATAAGTAATTTATTTGTCATTGAAAAATTGATAATGGTGAAATGCATCATCATTTTAACACCCCATATTCTATTATTCATGTTATAACTATGCTTTCACTAAGGTATTGAATATGCATATAAAAGCTACAAGGTCATTAAATGTTTGATTTAGTTGTAAATACATTTCATAATAAATCAACTAAATCAAACATCTAAACACAAGTGTATTGAAAAAGTCAATCTCATGACATTTCATAATAAATATTCAATACCTTAGTGAAAGCATAGTTAGGTCAACAATTTGGATAATCACAATCACTTTTTTTTGGACAATATATGAATTTATTTAATGTGAAGTCATATTCAACAATAACATTGTCAATTCTTTAATTATCCATGTTGCAATTAACTTTAGTGGGAATCAAATTTGAAAATATGGATAAGTTATAAGGCAAGAGTCAAATTCATACCACACTTGCAAAATTAAACATTGTCCTAATCATCTAGAATAAAAATTGAAATGTAAACTAAAAAACTTTGACATAATAGGGTCAATTTTTTAAATAAAAAGTAAAAACACATCAAATAAGATATTTAAGAATGAAATGCATTGAAACTTTCCCAATATAAAACAAAAATTTCATTTTTAATGAAATATTGCATTATGAAGTCTTATTTGTTTGTTTCACATTCAAAATTTCATGTATTTACATGAATGCTTTTGACCAAATATATATTTAGCCATCTACACATTTGGGATTACCCATATTTTTGAATGGAAACATAAGGAAATACGTATTAGATGCATAAATTGTTACTTATCATATTGCAAAAAATTTAGCAAATGTAAAAAATTTACTTTTGACAAAAGGTCAATTTTGAACCACCTAACCATGCTTATACCCACCTATTCAATATTTCAATACATGTTTATCTTAAGTATCCACCTACTCATACTAGTGTTGTTGTTGGAAAATTTTAAATTTGGACCACATATATATTCCATATTGGTATTATAATTTCAAAATTTTCATTAATTTTAATACTTCCATACAAGTATTTTTTAATGAAATTGAAACATTTGGCCTTGGTTGATATGCTAAAAAACTAATACTAGATTAACATTAATCATATCATATGGGCAACCAACAATATTTTTGGGAACATGGACAACTTGTCATATATTGCCATTGTAATTGCATTTAGGAAGTTCATTAGTTTTTTTTTTCTCTGCCATGTTTTGTCACCAACATCTTATTATTGGTCAAAAATTTGAGAATTTGTCTTTGATTACTAGTGGCCTAGATAGTATTTAGACATCCACATATAGATATAATATTTAATTCCAATTTTTTAAACATAATTTGCTAAGCATAAGTAGACCTAGATGCATTAACCTTGGTTGTAATCACATTAACATGATTTAAACAATTGGAACCAACGTTTAATTTTTGATGTTAAATTAATGTCAAAAATTGATTGATTTTGCAAATCATTGAAAATCATTCATGACAATGTTTTTAATATATTATGGAAAGATGTGGTATGATTGGGAATGAATATATGAGTATAAAATATTTAATTTAAACATTATAACTTTGTTTCAAAAATATAATAAAAATTCCTATTTTTGGGAATATTTTTGAAATATATCTTTAGATAATAGTATAATGCAACATCTTTTTATGTCATAAGGATTTTTAATGATTTTTCAAGTTACAAATGAAAATACTTTGGAAATATTCCAAGAAAAAATTCATTGAAAGGTGTAAGGTTGGCTTGTGTTAGTGTGAAAACAACCCTTTCCAAAATGGATGACCTAAACAATTCTATGGTCATATTGTCATCATGGATTGTAGAATTTCATTGTTATTATAACACACATGTCATCACTTAAGAAAAAAAAAGAAACTAGGTGATGGGTGCAATTAAGCAATTGGTAGTGATTGGTTGAAGAGGTGGTTCATTGTTCCAAACTAACTAACATGTTTTTAAATTTTCCCCCATAGTTGTTTAAAAGTGATTTGTCACAAGATTTGACCTTTCATTGTGTTTCATCCTTTTTTTATCCCCTTATTTCAATATTTTTTTCATGTATCACCTTTTATCCAACCCCAATAATGTGATTTTAAGTGGACTTTCAACATTTGTCATATAAAACCAAACGAATACATACGTGGGTGCACATTTTTTGGTTCACAAACAACTTTGAATTTTTTTTTTCCCACGAACATTTTTAAAAATCATTATGTATGATTGAACAAAATGGAGAAGTGTTGGACATGACTTTCAATTGGAAAAAATTACATTTTATAATACACATCATGGCACAATGAAAATCATGGGCGATTTAACAAATTTTCCATGTGGAAATAATAAAATTGAGATTCAATTTAAAGTTCAAGGTAAACTAAAAACATTTATGATGATACTTTTACATGAAGATTGTGTGAACATACCTTCAAAATTATGAACAATTTTTGTGTGAACAAACCAACATCTAGAAGGACAAAATATATGTATGTGTATATACATGTGTATATACATGACCCAATGTGCCAACCTTGTATTTCACACAAATCTATACATTAAAGTCTTTATGACAACATAGTTGACACAATCATATCAAACTCCTTTTTCAAATTTTATATTTATATTCAAATTTAAATTTCCATCAACCATAAAGTGCAAGGAAAACAAAAGTAATTCATAGAAGTACAACAAAAAATAGTTAAACAATTTGATAATGATAAAGAAGGCAATGTTGTTTATACAATGAGATGCATAATCTCCATGAAACAATGTTGTTGACATGTTATATGACATGGTGTCAATTTGGGCCATTATAGTTTTTTAAATCAAAGATGTTGTGAATAAGATCTTGGGGGGGGGGGGGGGGGGGGGACACCTAGTGTAAAGTTTGGAATCTACATGTGTCAAATGACCATTTTTAGGGAGGGTATTAGATAATTGTCAAGCCTATTTTTTATCACCTTATTATTATTATATACATATTAAAACCACCTTATATAAATTATATTCCATTATTTCAGATTATTACATACTTTATATTATAATTAAATTGATTATTTGAATAAAATGCACCTTATTTTAAAACTAATTAACTTATAAGTTTTACCCAACAACCAATATATTGCACCCTATATTTTTACTCATGTATTTTCTACTTTTTTTTTACTAGTGCCCCCCTTGGAAATGAGATTTATCAAACACATTTTCATTACTTTTATATTTTTACTTGGACTAGGTCATTCCAATTCACACCTCCAAGGTTGAAAATTTTCAACAATGGCTAGGAGTTGAAGACAAAAGTCTCAATGTCAAATTGATTGAAATTTGACAAAAGAAAAAAAGAAGATTTCTTTTGATATGACTTCAAGTAATTTCCATAGAAATGGGTTGTATAAACTACAATGAGGCATTGACTTTTACTAGAACTTGGTTTGCAATATATATTCAATAGGAACATTTAAAAAATTGATAATGATATATTCACTATTGTTAATCACCATAAAAAGGATACAAGAACTAGAATACAAGAAGAAAAAAAAGTGTAATAACAAGTGTTTAACAACATTCAATAGGAGTACTTGTTAAATTAAGAATCACATAATATCTAACTCCTATTACTAGCCAACAATGTTTTTTCTTCAAATTTTGTCAAGTAGGTAGATTGGTAATCACCCAAAAGAAGAATAAAACAAATTTGGCTAGATGTCAAACAATATAATAAAAGATTTTTAGAATCTTGCCTAGTTATGGTGACCTACTGAAACTCATTATTTAAATTTAACAACTTCTAACTTTTTCCCTCAAAATATGGTGACTTTTGTGTGTGTTTTCTAAGAAAACCTTTGATTGAATGTGCATTATATATATATGTTGTCATAGGGAAAAAATATTGACCAAAATGAAATTATTATTAGCCTTGATCATAGGAATATTTGAAAACAAAAAAAAAAGTTTAAAACCCTTCAATTGGTAAATTTGTTAATAATACATGATAAGGTTAATTGAACACAAATGTTGGATTACAATACAAACAATTGTGTTGTTCTTCATTTGTGCTAATGTTATTTCTAATGGTCCTACTATAATTAGGCAAGGCGTTTGAAATTTAATTGATTTCTACTTTTTATAAATAAGCAAATTTGGAAATGAAATTGATTATCCAATTGATGAGTTGAAGATATGAAATTGAGGAATCTCCAATGTTTTGTTGTTGGTAATCATACATGTGTGTTCATCAATTTCAATAATAATAATTGGAAATAATGCATATTGATAAACACGAAGTCCATGTAAAAATAAATGACTGAAGTTCTCTTTCCCTTTTGTGATCATCAATGTTTTTGCTATTTAAAATGCACATAATTAAATCAACATGTGCTTTGATTTTACCACATTGAATTGTAAAACCTAGTGAAGTCAATTCAATGTTAAGATTTGTATGAACCCTTAATCACTATTTGCAAGGAAGCATCTACCCACTCATAACTATATTAACTTTTAGTTGATGGTTTTGTATGAGTTTTAGTTTTGCAAATGTTTATGCAAGCAAAAGGCATAGTCCAAACTTTTGAACAATAAAAAAGATTGCATTACACATGTTACTTGTTTACTATAGAAGATGATTTAATTTTTTACAAAGTGATTTCCAATTTTTAGGCAAAACTATGCCAATGCATAAAGGACTTATGCAAGTAGCATGTGACCAAACATGTGCTAAAGAAGACTTTTCTTGTCCACATTTCTAAATTTTGTGGACAATGATGTGGGACAAATGTAAACAAGAAAAAGGTGAAAGAATTCTTCATTCAATATGTAAAAGCTTGGATAATTTATCTACATGCACAACAATTTAAATTTCTTTGAATTTTAGCCTTACTCAATCTTTTACTTAAGCATACATGTGTGAGCACCAACAACAATCCACATTTTTAATTCTCCACTATTGAAAGATAACTTTCATGTTCATGTTTGTTTTTGCTTGATCATTGGCTTGGACACACCATTAATTAATGCCCTAAAATTGCTTTTGTTCATTCATAATATACTAATGGAATAGTGACATTGTAAGAACTAAAGTATGACATTATGACTCATTCCTTAGTGGGTGTAACAAACATGGAAATCAAAACCATTTCGACACCACTTGAATGGAATAATGTATTTATATCTTTAAAAAATCTTTTTGTAAAACTCAACTCAAGTCATGTTTTTCACATCACAAATTACATCAGGTGTAAACCAAATACTCATGAAGTTGATGATTCACTTCAAAATTATAGCTCATGTTACTTGAACAACTATGATTGCATAGCTTTAATAGAAGGAAAAAGGCATAGTTCAAGTTCAATATGCAAAAAAATCATACCTCTTACAACCTCTCATGAGCTAAATTTAAATCCTATTTCTATTCAAAAGGGTTATAATATTAGCGTATAAAAATATACACAAGGATGAAGGATGTTGGAATAGGCATGTGATTAAATGTCAAATCAAGCACACTTTGGCTAATGAAATTGTAAAATTTGGAAGAGTTGTTTTGAATGAACTAGAAGTTGAATGTTGTAACAAGTGTTCATAACTTATACCTAGGTGTGAAGAAAAATCCTTTCAAACAATGAGATTGTTAGAAATAGGTGGCTTGAGTTGTTTTAAAAAGTTGTCTTCAATGAACTAGTAATTTAATATTGTGGTCAAAGAAAGATCATTTTTTTATCTTTGCATGTGAAAGACATGCAAAGTGGAATGAGGTGTCATGAATTGAGAGAAGGAATTCCAAATGGGATTCTTACTTTGAACAAGAATCTACTTGCAATACTTTAGTTGCACATTCAATTATACAACTTCCTTCTCATAGTGAAGCAAGAGGTTCTAACAAATTACTTGTGCAACTTGTTCAATTATCAATACATTGCAATTCCATGAACATAATAAAAAGCAACATTTGATCACATGCATTTAAACTGATGTTACATGTTCAACCTTGCAACCTCATCCCCATAGTAACACATCAGATTCTAATACATTAGTTGTGCAATTTGTTCCCAATCAATGAAATGCATTCCATGAACATAACAAACGAAGATTTGATTACTTGCATTACTTTTCTTACATGTTCAACCTTACAACGCATTGCTTCTCATAGTAACACATGGGATTCTAACACATCACTCAGTGTGCAATTTGTTTATGATCAATACAATGCATTGTTTGAACAAAACAAGCAAGGTTTGATTAGTTGCAGAAGTTCTAATTACTTATTCATTGTGACCATGCAACCTTCAGAATCCTCATTGCAACGCACATTGAGGTTGAATCACATGTGCAATTTGTTTACTATCAAATACATCGTTGCTGCATTCCATGAACTTTCATTGTAAGCAAGGTTTGATTGGTAGTTGCAGAATTTACTTGAATTTTCAACCTTCCAACCCTCCTTTCTGCTGCTGCTCATGGTAGCAGCTGGGCGGCAGCAGCAGCAGCAGCCAAGGTGGTGGTTTCGGACTTCTGGCACATCACCACTTGTGCAACAACGCCTGCGCTTTGGGGCCAAACTAGCGCGTGTCAGCGACTGGAGGACGCCACTTAGAACCGCACTGTGTTCGGCAGTTGGCCACTGTGACCGATGGATAACGACGATGGTTGCGTCATGCACCCCTCTAGATACCAAGGGTTGTATCACTTGAGACGAAAACATTTGAAGGAAGGTCGTGAGTTGCAAAATCATTGCTCACTTTCGCTTGATCATCTTCGCTTTCCCTTGCACTTTTAGAATTTCTCAGTACCCTAAAGCCACCACCCCTGTGTGTTTCAATCGTCTCTCATAGATCGAACTGTTATAGATCGAATTGCGAGATTTTGCGCAAAAATTAGGTCATCCGCATAGTCTGATCTCTTGGTTTTGAGGCTTGGATTATGGAGGGGGATGTGGGTGATGTTGATCAGGCCAGTGAGTCCGTCTCCGACGCTAGGGACTTCCAAGTAGGGGAGGCTCCGAGAAGATCTTCGGTGAAAAGTGGATTGCCAGCCATGACGGACAAGAGGAGCTCGAAGGCCGGAGACGCCAGGAAGAGGTCCAGTTTCGTAACAGGAGGAGAGGCCGCCAACACAGCTGTGCCCAAGTGGGCTCAGAAGACGGTCACACTCCCTCCTCAGAAGCGTGGCTGCCATCTCATCACACCCCTGGTGAGTCTCATCCCTAACTTTCGAGTCTAGTTTTGATGTTGTTTATCCACATCTCAGGTTTTCTTCTGCATTGGATGTTGAACTCGGATGATGATGATGATGCATGGTGATATGCTCTGATAATTGGTGAGTAACTCATAAGCTTTATATGTGACTGCACCCATGCTCCTCATGTGGGGTCTTGGTTTTCTGCTGCCACTGATATGATGGCAGTCAGCTTCATAGGCATTATAGCCAAGTTTTCTCTGCAATCTCATAGATATTGTTGCAAACTTGGGGGTGTGGCCTCTACTCTATTCAACGGTGATGGCCTCACAATCTCAAAGGATGCTTAGCTTGATCAAAGCGAGATTGAAGACCCTGACCAAGTTGAATTGCATTCATTACATTTACTGATTCCTGGATACTGGATTGTGAGCATTTGAGTCTTTCATCTACACATTTTGTTACTAATATGCTGTGCCATGTGAGAAGGTTCAAATTATCATGTCTGCAAGTCATATGGTTCAAGGAAGGGATTTTATGCATGCTGTACGGGGTCTAGTACACTTTCCATATTTCTACAAACTGCTTGGTTTCTGCTGTGTATCTGTAATTGCTTGGGGAGAGGAACATCCACATCATGTACTCGGTAATTTGAGATGCAGCTGTCATGCATTTTGCCGAGGATGCAACAATTGAATGATGTGCATTTGCAAACTGTGCAATTCCTAAGCTTAATGAGTTTGCAGCTTAATATCAGGTTCTGGGTTAGATTGCTTGTCAAGTGTATGTGTACTAGGGTGCAATCTGTTGAAAAAAGTTTTGAGATACTAGGTACAAAGTGGATATCATGTTTTAGCAGCTGCAGAATTTTAGCTGATCTCTCACTAGATTATCTTTGATCTGGATGTGTTTTTGGGGCAGCTTCTAAAGGACATTGAGGTTGACTTGGGACAATTCTCATGCGGCCTGGCCCATTTTTTCTGTCAGTTTACAACTTCTCACTCTCTTGCAGTGTGTCACTACAATGACCATCCCCTGACTTTTGAGTGGTAGATAGGAGAATCTTTTGAATGTTCTGGTACAAGAGGCTTCGGTTATCAGAGATAGCTCACACACAAAATATGCTGCATGGGATGCTGTCATGGGGGTGAGGTGCAGTGCAGCACACCAGTGCATCACTTACAATTAATGAAAACTACGACAGTGATGTACTCGAAGATGTGGAGACTTTTTTGAATGGGACTGTACCTGAGGTAAGAGAAACCTGTTGTGTAGTCCAACTTTGCTGTGCAACTGCATTGACTAAACACTGCATTTCACCAGGATTGTGCAGCAAAAGAGAGTTGGAAAAGAGAAGTTGCACATGTAGAGACTTTGTTCTGAGAGGGCTAGGTGAACATACCTGAAACTCCTTACTTTATTAGTGGCTCCTACCTGTGTTGGGAACTAAGTCTGGCTACTGGCAGGGAAGGAGAGCTCCTTGGAAGCATACACTGGAAGGTGAGCAGATTACTTCACCTACAAAGGGTCTTTAGTAAGGTTTTCTGCACTGTGAGTTTGACTAGTTATCAGTGAGGACAGTAAGTGAACCAGGACAGGTATCTTGGCTTCTGCTGCACCCATCTGACTTGTGTATGGATTTCTCAGAAAAGGATATAAGAGTAAGTCTTTTGTGGCATCTTGGTTTTATTAGTATCTCAAAGTGTAATATGATTCCTGATTACCCTAATTCCTGTTTTGAGTGGATTGTAGGACCTGATGATATGCCAGCACACATAAAGTCATCCATGTTCGGTTGCTCTGTCTCGTATGTTTTCAGTTCCTAAACCCTTCTCTTCCTGTTGGCATTAGTCTCAGTTTGCAATCATGAATGTGTGGAGTCGGACATGATGGACATTGTGGCTCTCATGTGCAGGGTGCCTATTACTGATGGTCAACTTAACCTGGGGACTTGGCAGGTTCATTACAATTTCTGTCTTCCCTTTAGAGATTGCACCAATAGTTGGTGTTCACTGCATTGCTTCTGTATGTACAAATCAGAATCCTGTAAATGCAATGAAGTTCAGGAAGTCCACTCTCTTCAAAATCCATTTTGCTTCTTGCCAGAGGATTAATTCACTGTTGTGGTGATAACCAGTGTGTTATCTTGTGACCCACTTGCTGTAGATGAACAAGCTGAAGTTTGAATTCCTGCTATTAAGTTTGACAAAGATGAACTTCTGATGTAAAAGTGGCCTCATGGCAGGGTATATGGATCTGTGAACATCGGGACCATGCAAGTGCTCGAAAGGTGGTTGTCACAATGACAGGAACTTAAATTGTCCATATGAATTTCAAGAACTTTTTGTGTGTTACCATACAGGAAGGACTTGAGTTGTTTATTCCTGCCATAAATCTCAGAAGACGTGTAATCATGTTGAAATGAAGTTTCACAATGCCCACGTCTTTTGTCTGTTGTAGCCAATCTTTGCCCCGTGACCACTCAACATCAATATTCTCTGCCTTCCTGTGGACAGTTAGCATGGCAAAGGAGGTCAACAGTGCAGGTTTAATGTTCCAATTTTGCAGAAATTGTGTAAACTGTGATCAGTGAAGTGTAACAGCACAGGCCTTCATCCACCAAACCTGCATGACAGAAGTCAAACAAAAGTGATGTTATTTGGCTGTACGCCATTATCACAAATCTGTTCAAAATGTTTAAGAGATTGCTTACCATGTCCATGCATGACATCCCCCAAGTATGTCATTCCAAAACATCACATCACATGATGGCATCTTGTTGAACTCTCTCAAAGTATTCTCCATGCTCCCACACTTTGAATACATGTCGACCAAGCTATTCCCTGCAAAAGTAGTTGATTTGCAGCTGCTTTGAATGAACTGCTCATGAGTACACATGCCCTCTTCAATTGCACTAATGATGGCAGATTCATTGAGCATCCCCACAAAAGTAGCACAGTGTGGCCTTACACCTTCCTGCCTGCACCAATGATGGCACATGCTTTGAGCATCCCCACAAAAGTAGCAGTGTGGCCTCACACCTTCCTGCTGCATTCATTGAAATAGTTCCAGTGCCTTCTGCCTTGCCCACATTTAACTGAACCCATAGTATGGTGTTTCAAGTGACCACATTGTGTGAAGGCATCTTGTTGAACACTCTCTGAGAATCATCAATGATCCCACATTTTGCATACCAAGCAAGTCTCCACAAAGACATCTGAATCCCAACTTTGAATGATCTGCTGGCACATGCATTCAGCATCTCCATAAAATGGCACATCTTCGTGTTGCATTTGTCAAAAGACTTTGAGTACCTTCTGTCCATGCCCATATTTGACATGTACCTATACCATGCCATTCCAAGTGACCGCATCTTGAGATGGCATCTTGTTGAGCACCCCAAGAATCCATGCTCCTACATGTGGCAAAAATGTCAACAAGGCTACAACCCACAAAGACATCAACCTCACAACCATTTTGAATTACCTGTTCATGAGCCTGCCTGC
>Ga0209208_10006517_pt1 | contig 16081 bp, 14 predicted proteins | sample S1TSphfallax_3_FD_187694 | JGI IMG/M metagenome (GOLD analysis project Ga0209208, IMG submission 187694) | Host-associated microbial communities from peat moss isolated from Minnesota, USA - S1T2_Fd - Sphagnum fallax MG (SPAdes) (version 2) | ecosystem: Host-associated > Plants > Peat moss >...
AATACTATTCCCATTGAATTCAGCTTAATTACAGGGTCCTTATGATTTTTTAATGTTTTTAATTTATTTTTGAAAAAAAAATCACTCTAAATTCAATAACTAAATTTGTTCCTTTGGTGTGAAAATTGTGAAACAACTAATGTGCACACCACCTTGTTGAGGGTGTTTTAACATTACCAATAGTGGAACAAAGAGGCCACCTTCTTGAGGGATTTTTGGCATTATTTTTGATACCAACATTTCCAACATGCCATAACCCTTGGGAGGGTTATGGCATGGTCATACCAAACAAACAAACACTTATTTTAAGTAATAGATTAAACTAGTTGTTTTGATGTGTTGAGATATCAAGCATCAAACTAATAGCAAGACTTTCTTGCAATTTGGATTCATGGCCATCTTGCAAATGGTTGTGTATAATATGTTCAATGTTTGTTAAGGCCATTAAATATTTCGACTTATAAAGTCTACCAAAATATTACAAATTTATTATACCATGATGGCCTATTTGGCCAAACTTGGGATTTTAACCATATGTTTTGCAAATTGTGTGTTTTGGATCTTGTTGGTGAGCATGAAAAAGTATAGTCATTACTACAATTTTATTTTAGCTCATACATTATATGTTGTTGGGTACATTCGACCTAATAGGATCCATTGGTGCCTCTTGAGTTGTTTATGACTAGTCTCGACAAGTTAAAGTGACAACATGGGATTGGTCAAAATGTTGAAAACAATACTTGGATTTTTTTTAATAACACTTTCATTGTGCTAAAACACATTGGTTAATTATGGGTTTTAACATGTTTTGAAATATAATTTATATTTATTAAATTACTTTCAAACTTATCCAAATGTTAAATTAATATATTAGGAAGGGTGTCATAAAAATCACTAAAAGAAAAATTTCATATCGTGATTATACTTTGTGATTACAAAATAAACACAACAAACATTTACAATAAAAATTGCATTAGTTGCATGAGTTTAATTGCACACAACTTAAATGTTGACATTATTGTGATGTTTTGCATAACTAAGGAATGAAGGATACAGTCAATGGATACAATTTCATTCATTGACCAATTGTATATTGTTTGTGATTACTTTCCATTATTTGCAATTAAATTGTAGGCCAATTACTAGTTGCCATGAGCCAACATAACTAAAATTTCAGAAAAATTAAATTCAAAATACAAGTATGATCTTGGTTGAACCTATTTTAAATGGAACATGGTTTTGCCATGTGACCCAATTGACTTAAGCCATGTGGCATGATAATTGAACTTTGAAAATAATGAATTAAAAAATAGATAACATAGTTTACATTGTCCATTCCAAATGGTTTTAGATCATGATACATGGCACAATAAAAATTTCCATGTGGCACACCAATTGAATTTTGGTTTAAATATATTTAAAATAAATATTTAGATATATAGGTAGGCTAGGTAGGTAATTGGTATATATTCCTATTTTATTTTAGGTTTGTTTTTACGGTAAAGCCTTTTTTATTAGCTCAACCCAAATGACATTTTTTTTTAATTGTGTTTTTTCAATGTTTCAATCAAGGCACCATTTTATATAGTTTACAAAATTGAAATGAAAAAAAATATGAAATAATCTTTTTAGTTACAACCTAATCACAAATTAATCAACAATTAAATTGCAATTAAAAATGATCCCAATTTTTTTGTCTTTCTTTTCACTCTTTTAAACTATATAACTATTTGTTCACTAAAAACTTTTTAAAAGAAAATGTCATTTCAAATGAACCAATCAAAGAAACTTTGATTTTAAAAGTTGAACCCAAAATAAAATAACATCTTCTTAGAATGATTTTATTTACCTAGGCCTAACATTAACCTACCTACCTACACTTATGCCAAAAACGACATTTTATGATTAGTCCTATATGATTACAAAACAACTAGTCTAGTAGAAAAGGACTAGTCATAGAATGCCATTTTTCACATAATATTATTTACCACCCACTTAAACTACCCACCTCAAGACTATTATCTACTTACCTACCCACCCTAAGTCTATTTTATTAATTACCTACCTTAGTTAGTTAACCTAATGATAATCTAACATTTACCTACACATTTACTTTGCTTACCTACTTACATGGGTAGGTAAGTATAAAAACACATTAATTAAATAAGCAGTTAAATGGATAGGTAAGTAGATAATTACCTGCCTACTTACCTATCCACTTTGCTTCCTTTTTATTAACCTATTTATTTACATATCAACTTATTTATCTATGTCAATATATCCTTAATAAAATTTTAATATTAAACACTAAAAATATCCTTAATATATTTATAATACACCCCCAAAATACCCTATTCATGCACTTTTATCAAACATGATCCATCATACGCCTCATGTTACAACTAATGTTGTGTGAATATATCATTTATTTGGATATACCTACTAGGTACAGGTAGGGTTTTGTTTTTTTTGCCTTACCTTATTTTTTTCAAAACCAATATACCCTAGTCAAATGCATACCCAAAGATATATAATTTTGGAAAAATATACCCATTTCATAACCTTTGATAAAAAAATTTAAATGTTCATACCCAAGTTCAAATATGTGCTCAAACCCATTAAAATTTCATTAAAACAAGTTTCACCTAAACCTTAAAATCAATGCCACTATTTCATTTAAATCCTAAAATTATCACCATTCTTCACTTAAACCTTAAAATTGTCGCCACAATCTAACTTAAGCCCTAAAATTCACATTTTAAGGTGGCTATTTGTTTATAAGTAAGTTTTATGTGTATTTGCTTTCTTATTTCTTTGGTTCAAAAGGTTTTATGTGTGGGTGTATTCAAGGTTTGTGAAACTTTGTGTGTATATTTGCTTTTTTTTATGCAATAATAGGAGACTTTGGAAGATCATGGGGGAGTTTGCAAGGGAATTTTGTGCATGTGCATCCATCTCCCTTGCTTTACCTATTTTTCTACATGTGAGAAGCTTGATGTGTCAAAAAAAAAATTGGGTATGGAAGTTCCACAACAAGTGTAATAGCTACCCAGAACATTAGCAAGGGTGGAACAACAATTGTAGCCAACAACAACTACAACAACAACCATCAACCCAGTTATTGTGAAGTAGCAACCATCAACCTTGCAAGGGTGGAATAGTAGCAACAGACAACATTGGACAACGACAATACCATTAACAACAAGGGTGGAACAACAACAATGGATATAGTCTAGTGACAACATCAACAAATTAAATAAAACTCCTTATTCCTTGGTTAGTTTTGTGTGCAAATGTGTGTTCCTAATAATTTCCAAACATGTGTATGTTTCCAAGCTCCTATTGCCTCGTTTTAGTTTTAGATGGTGCCGTTCACATTGTTGTTGTCTTTACTTACATTAGTAAATGTAATACCACTATTCTTGAACCAAGTCAATAATTAGCTGCATTAAAAAATCTAGGAAAGGATTAATCTTTTATAAAACTGAAAATGGAACTTTAACCATGAAGAAATATTATGAAGTTGAACATTCTAACATTTTAAAAACATATGTTAATGAGATTGCAAATTTACACAATGATGATGTTCTGTTAAAACAAATGCCTTTGAGAAACGAAGTTCCAAGGTTCAAAAAGTTGTAACTCCAAGATCCATTTTTTCATTTTTTAATAATATTACAACATATAAAAAATCAGATGAAAAATAAAAAACTTCCATTGATAATCTTGTGTTGGTTGTTGTGAAAGGGTTATTCCCTTTGAACACATTTGAAAACATATGGATGAAACAATTTAGCTTATGAACAAACCCATGATGATTGGTGTTTCCATCATGCAAAACCCTAACTAAAATGATATTACCTTGTATGGTGAAATGCACATTTGAAATGTTTGTTTTGCCTTACGTGAATGTTGCAATTTTAGTCACAACAACATTTGACCTTTGGATGAACAAAGGTGCACTTGATACTTTTGCCTTTAATTATTTTCTTAACATTGGATTGGGAACTAAAACATATTACAATTAGTCTATTTGAGGCAAAAGGTAATTTTTGCTAGTTAATTGCAAGTTTTGTTTGGAGAACACAAGTTGATTAACAAAAGTATTTGTGATGTGAAAGATGATGACACAAATCTGCCTACAATGACAAATGTTTTTAAACAAATTGTTAGATGTGAAGAATTGAAGATATTGGTACCATTTGAAGTTATTTGTTTTGGAATACCCTTTTTAAAGCTTACCAATATGCCATTTCTAATGAAAAAGTAAGTTTAAGTCTTCAACTTGTGAGCATCAAATATGCACAATCTTCAATTCAAGCTTATATCAAATTGTGTGTTGAATCAACGTTGTGGTTATTGGTTGTTGAGTGATGCACTTGCAAATGCAATTAAACTTTGTGTGAAATTGATAAGTGAAAGACTTGAACTAGAAATCCAAATGAATATTATTCTCCCATTTCAATTTGATGCAAAATTGTTTTTGTTAGCAAGTAGGATGCGACTGGAAGTCACTCATGTGCTTGCTTCATTTTTGGATTGTTTGCATCAATTTGATCCAAAAACAATGATGTTGGCTTTAATGCTTAATCCCATATTCAAGGATCTTTATATTTTGAATAATTATGTGAGAATAGAAAAAACCACAATTGTAGCAACAAAGTATAATTCTGAAACTCTAATTCCCCTTTTATGTTTACATTACATTATAAACATTAATAAATTCCACTATTAAATTCATTATTATATAATCCTCATCATGTATGAGAAAAAAATTTATTACAAAATGAATTTATCAAATAGTTCATCCTTTTGTAGAACACCCATCAAATTTTTGACTTTTAAGAATGGCCGTTGGTGATGTTTGTTAAAATATTAACTTGAGATCAAATGGTCATGGAACATTAAAAAAAAATTGTTGACAATCTTGTCCTCTCTCTCTCTCATCACTGCCCTTCTGAAACCTAATTTATTCTGCCACCACAATATTTGCCCACATTGTATAGGCAGAGAACAAGTATAACCTCATATAACCTTATACATGATGGAACTATGCATATGACATAAGTGTAATGCACATTTTTTTCACCTTTTATCCCATAAGTTGTGTAGGAAATTTAAGTATGGTGGTGGCCAGTGATCATGTAGTATTTGAGAAGAATTTCAAGGGTGAACTAGTCATAGGGGGACAATATTGCCTACCCAATACAGTTCAGTACACACTTGTGTAGACCAACAGAGGATGTTGCACAGAGAATTGGAACATGATTGATGCAACATATTGGTCAAAAATAACACCAATTTGCGCAGATGGATCCCCAAATTTGAAACCCAATTGGTGGATGCTCAAGGAAATATCATAGCTCGCTTCAAGCACAAGGTACTAATATAATTCCCTTATAATTAAGGGAAAGAGTTTAGGGTCCTTCCGTTAATTACTTTCAAGTATATTCTTTATCTTCTTTGAGCATAAATGCTTGTGTACACAACTTATTGGTATTTGTTTTGCATCATTGACAAAACATTAATAATTTTGTTGCATGGATATATTGCAAATATTTGACATTTTATTGAAAATTTGAAAACCCAATTTTTATTATGATTGATTAACACAATTCATCATCAACTTTGCAACACAAATATGTCAATTTATGAACAAAATTTGTGATCATTTTTTAACAAAACATTATTCAATTATGTCCCAATTTTGCAATGATGGTTTAAATTTTTTAATTGATATTTTCTTCTTATCTTCAACAATATGTTTGCAATGTTATTATGCATGTATTGTGAGTACTTGTCCAATAAATTACCAATTAAATTAACTTAATTATTTTGGTAATTCCCAATACATCTACAAATCTATTTGCAACAATTTTAAAAGGATCTTTTACGATTGTTTATATATGTGCAGTGTTATGGACAAGGAATATTAGAACTCCGAAGTATTGCCCAGTTCATTGTCTTCATGGGCAGACATTGAGCTTCGGAGGATATCAATCAAATCCAATGTCACCAGAAGATGAAGTTGAAGAATGTTGCTAATGTTTGGCACCTAATTGAGAAGGAAGGCCTACTTGCTGTAAAGTATGGCTCTGAGGATAGGCATTGCGCTATATGACACACCTTTCATTGATGGATTCTTCAGTCTGAGAATCAATTCCCTTGACTGGATAAAGTGGTACCCCAATCAGTGCATCTCCATCGTACTCAACAACATGTCCACCATTACAATTTGAAGGTTTAAGAACAAATTTTCATAGATTTTGCATGATTTAAAAGGTGGCTCCCCATGACATTTTGTTTAAAATCCATTTATAAATAATATAAATTACATTTTAAGACCTAATGTAACATCAAATGTATTTTTGTATTGATAATCCATATATATATTATGGAAGATTTGTGTAAATGTTGTTGCAAAAAATATTATTCCATCCAACATTGTACTATTGGTAATCCACATATATATCATGAAAGACATGTATACATCGTCATTTTAAACACATTGTGCAATTAACCATTGGTAATTAACACATAGTGATAAACATTAACACGGGTTTTCAATGAATTTTTCTAATGTTTTAACTAATGTATTTGTGATAAAACCAAAATACATTTTTAACAATGTTTTTTCATTTTTATTAGCTCATACCAATAGCCTTTGTTCAATAAAACTAACATGTATATTTCCAATGGATTTGTTCTAAAATTATCATAGTAAATACTAATGTATATGTGATGTGATTTCAACATACATTTTCAACCCATTTTTCTTAATTTTCTATTGGCACATACAATTGCATTTGTGGTAAAATCAACATATATATTTCAAATGGATTTTCAAAAATCTAATGCATTGGTCAATAATCTAGATGAAAGACATGAAAATCAATTTAATTTTTTTTTTCCTAATAAGTTGTCTTTCCTACAAAGATCTAAGCACAACTTAAGGTGAATCCGTGAAGAAAAAAGCCAAGCCAAACCCTTAGTGGGGTCTTGTGCAGGAGGAGGCTTAGACTCTAGGGGTGGATTCAATAAGCTTCGTTTGTAAAATTTGCAATTGTGGAAAGCATATAAAAACAATTGATGAATGCAAACTTACATAAAACTTTAAATCTTTGAAAACAATACCTCCAACAATCTCCATACATTGAAAAGTAACAAGGCATCCTTCCATGTTCAAACTAAAGAGTTTTTTCAACCCTACAAGGGCACATATGAATCATCAAACCTACCTTTGGTGTTTTGGGTGTTATATGAAATTTTCATAAAATAATCAAAGGTGGCAACATCATGATCTAATAGAGCTTTCCAAGATAGTAAAGACAAATCAAGAAGATAACAATGAACTCCCTCCAACATTTGGGGCCTTGACAAGGCACAAATGAATTTTGCCACCCCCTCAAAGGAGAGTAAATCTTTCAAAGATGCAATACCCACATCATTCACTTTGTAAAATCCCACCCCAAGAATTAATGGATTTACATGAAAAGATATAACTTACTCAAAGGGGACACAACAAAATAACAAATGAAGAAAATATTATCAGCATTTTACATCCAATGAGAGCAATGAGTTTTGTAGGCAATTTAGTTGGAATCCACAGATGAAAAAACATATTTTTAAACCAGGAGTCTGTATCTAAAACACTACACTAGCTACAACAACCATTCAAAGGTTGTCATGCTAAGATACCTGTGACATCTATAATGTTTTGTGAAAATACAATCCCAGTCACAAGTCACACATAGTATTTTTTGGGTGATGTGGTTTTAACCTCTGACACACAAAACAACACATAAATCATTCACATTTTCAAATAACACCCTCATCATAACTTTAGAAAAATATAATTGGTAACCCAATCAAAGAAACCTATCAAATTTCAAATTTCAAAGTTCATTTATTAAAACTAGTATCACACACTACCATTCATAAAAATTGATAGAATTAATATCTAGATAGTGAGATTGCAATGTCCAATATAAATTATGACCCAAAATGGAGCTTTTATCAACTACTAAAGTTGGGGTGAATCAACACCAATTTCGAAACCATGCCATGGATGTGTTGCAATTGACCAATAATCCATTCTTGCAAAGATCATCAGTAATTTCAAGATCATTTTACATTGATTTAGTTTGTCAAACCTTACTTAACATGTCCAACCTACTTTTACTATCCCACTAATGGCAATCTGAAATCCATTTAACCACGGGAACATAGCAATCAAAAGAAAGCAACACCAACAAAAACTACATCAACCATGGCATCTCAATTGATGTGCAAATCTATGCAAGCACTTATTTTAAAAAATAGTTATTTTTTAGTTTTCTTTAATCAATTAAAAGATATAACCATACAACTAGTACTAATAAGTACGATTTCAAAAAAAAAAAAACAATGCTCCAACCAAGTCTATGAGCACAACTCGTTGAGGTATTCATATGATGTAACAAATGAATCAACACAACAATGGATGCCAATGAATCCAATGAATTCAATACATCAGATGCCCTACCCATGTTAGCAAATAATGTTTTGATGTTAATTTCCTTAACCTAGCTACTTTAATTCCACATGTGATGACATTTTTCCATATGTTGATTTCTATCACAATTCAACTAGATGAAAATATAGTTTTGGAAACCTAAAACCTCAAATTTTCAAGAAATGCCAAAATGAATGTTTTTTGTTTTAAGGAGTTCAAGTCAAATCTTATGTACATATTGTTTCATAAAGTTGTGTGTGCCCCCCATTGCCAAGGTGATTTTTTAACTAGTGTGATGTTCATGTAGGCTTTAATTACTTGTGATGTTAATCAAAATTTGCACTTTGAGATTATTCCTTTAAAAAGAATATCTTCCAACTTGTGGAAGAACAACTAAATGGTTTCCTTGTTACACATTAACAATCAAAACAAGATAGAATGAGCAAAAATCACAAATCAATGTTTTAATATAAGCCTAAACTAACAATCAAAACATGTGCAATTAAATTGAGCAAAACTCAACAACCATAATTATTTTCACCCAACCCTAATTTAATTGCCTATCATTTGGTTGTTTTGCACCTTTTGATATAAACAACATTGTTGCCAATACATATCTTGAAAGTCATGGTGTTATTGATGAATCTACCAAATGTTATAAATTTCTTGTCATTTTTTAAAAATCACTAGAGTCTAATGATCCCAAGAAGTTGCCTTCGTAGGTCGTAGCCACTAAACTGTTGAATGAAAAATTCATGAGAAAAAAAAAAGTTGGTCCATCTAAGTCATCCACAAAAATGACATTCATCTTGGCCCAAAAGAAGTCCAAGTCTGAAGGTAGTAGGAATAAGACAAAAGACGTCTATAACTATTATAAAAAAACTAGGCCATTGGGCACAAGAGAGTTAAAGAAAAAAGGTTGATTGGAAGAAGAAAAGTGAGCAAAACATGAATAATGTTTCAGAAGTTAATGATGAAGCTAAAAGTGGTGAAGTTTTCATGTTTGCCTTATCTATTTCTTCTAGATCTACAACATGGTACATAAATTTTGGTGCATCCTATGAATGTAATTGGTTTAAAAACTATGAAAAAATCTCACCAATCAAGATCTACATGGGGGACAATTCCATCCTGGAAGTTATCATAAAAAGGAATATTCAAGTATTGATGTCAATGGGAGGAAACGAGGGTGTGGAAGTTGTGTTCACAAATGTCTTGCACCTCCTTGGGATAATTTTTTTTTTTTAATAATGGAAGCAACATCATTAGGCCATGTTGTTGACTTTGGAAAAAAATGATGTGTCAACCAAAAAAAAGTTGTGGCACAGTGTGTGAAAAAATTTCCCTTATGAATTATAGTGTAATGTTAAGTTGTAGGAGGAAATAGACACTAAAAAAAATCTTATCCATTCCAATGCTTACTTTGCAACTATAATGTGACTATTGTCCAAACCAATTGATTTCGTGACTGTTATGTTATTCCTACATGTCGCTATAGTCGCAAGTCTTTTTAATCACATATCAAACTATAAGAATAGTGAGTCGAAGTTGTAGTCGTAAATGTGACTTTAATTAGAACTACAACAATTTTAGTTGAAAATGTAGATGAAAATGGAACATATGTCATCCAATTTTGATAACATCCAATAAAGGATGATAACTTAGTCGTTTCTTCAACTATAGTGATTTCTTTTGCAACTGTAATAATATGTTTTGCCACACAAATTAAAAAAATATTGATGTGCATGCATTTTATAAATTGTTAATATGTTTCAATGGAAATATTTTTAAAAAAAATTATCTACTTATACATGGGTTTTCTTTGCCATTATCCATGGGTCTTGGATATATTATTATCTACATGCCTATATTATATACATTATCTACATATGTGGAATATCTTTTGAATCCACAAATAATATCCATGTATAAAAACTTTACATGGGCCATTAATTTTGTTGTATAAGTGTTCCAATGTATTTCATATGTGACCATCATGTACATGGCCTTGGATAAACATGTCCCATTGCCACTATTCACTCTCTAGGTAATTAGCTACATATGCATTACTACAAAAAAATAAAAAACCTTCAAGTGTAACAAGGTTATGGGTTTAAAATCTATGTGTTAAAAAGGTGGATCATTTGCCAACAAATTTTTTAAAAATGTACAATTTAGGAACAAAGTCTAATAGGTAGTTAAATACTACAATTTACCATAATGTTCAAAACTAGACACTATAGATTTAAAATACACCAAATAAAAAAGTCCACATCTTCAAGTAAAACATCTCATTGCAATCTAAAATGAATTGTGCAAATGTCATTGCAATTCAAAATCAAAATCATGTGCCATCATCTATCTTTAATTTGGCTTGCAAGGGTTGAACAATTAGGACAATTTCTTCTCTATTCAATTTTATTGCACCTACTAATGCCCTACCACTATTTAAATCTAGAAATTTTAGCGGAGCTTCAAGCCTAGACACAACACCTTGTGTGTCAATGCAATCATCATAAGTGTCCACAACCTAACAACTTTTGGGCTCCCTCCCAAGCACAACTTTCCACCATGGTGTCTTTGGTTCATTCCAAAAAAACACTTGCTGAACTTGTGCAAGAAAAAAAAAAGGTTCATTAAACTCATGTGCAATATGTGATGAAAATTTGCAAGTAAAAACCTAGCATCATCTTGTTTGTAGGTGAGGTTGCCTTTATTATTAGTCCCATTTTTCACCCAATTACACCGAAACAAAATTATTGGTGAAGCCATTGGACCATAATCCAACTACAAAATCTCTTTCAAGGTCCCAACATATTGGATCTAACCCAACGCAACATCTTCACTCCCTTGTGACTATTGGAAAATAGATGCAACACTATAATCATATGTAACCAACAGATTATTTTGTTCATCATCAATTTTGAAGTGGTTCCTATATGTTTTCATTTTTTTGTAACTCAATGCAGTGAAACTTGGGGGAATTGAAAGAAACAAAAGATCATCATCAATAGGTAAGGTCCTATCAACTTGATGGGTTCAAATGGCTTCTGTCACCCACTTTGCCATCTAATCAATTTCCTACATGTGTGGTGGAATATGATAGGTTGACCACTTGTAATAGGGTTTGATAGCCAATCATGTTGGAATTCAACTCTTGCATCTTCAATGCATGCCTTCTCATCTTTATATTTCTTATAACAACTAGAAAATAAAATGTTAGAAAAGACCTATATCTAACAATTGAATCTTAGCCTACTGCCCATGAAGGCAACAACTTGCAACTTGCATTAAATGTAAGAGCATGATATGGTAGAGAATTGGAATTAGGGTTTCAACAAGGATAGAAAATTAACTACCTAATTTAGTTCATATGAAAATATTAGACTTAAAGTCATCAATGAATAAGAACCATGTGGGTTTTTAAGTGCCATTAGCTAGATGGGCATCCATAAATGGCAAAATGTGATCAATTTTGTAAATAATTAATACACACTCTTGCATTTTAGGATTTCACATGGTGATAAAACAATTCAGGGTCATACCTAAAATAAAAAATGCATTAGATCCATGTAGGTTTAAAAATACTAACAACTAATTGTACATAAATTAAGAAATGTGAATAGTCCTTGAAGTAACTAATACATATATAGTCCCTATAATGCTATTGATGCAACTTGGGGTCTAGGTTTCAATAAGTATATAACATTGTAAAGCTTTCTGATGAATTTGTCTATTCTTGTCTTGTGGCAGTACCAATGCAATTGTCATATCTCAAGGAGAAAGATAAAATGATAAGGTCTTAGTATAAAGCTAGTGGGTGGAAAAAATGCAAGTGGGAAATGACATGAATATGGAGGTGTGCAAACCTAAAGGTTTATGGATCATAGACATGATGTGTGATGTTCCAACATTTCTATGATCCATAATCATCTTACTTATCAAGTGCTATGATACTTTTAGGGTTTACTCTTGACCTAAAAATAGATATGTTAATAATCAAATATGTTAATAAACAATCTAAATATAAGGTTTACTTTTGACCTAAAACAAACTTGTTAGTAATCAAATTATATAACGTATTAAACATTAGACCTAAATACATATCCATGAAACATATTTAATAATGTTTTGGAAATTACGAGTTGGATGTAAAACAAAGGCCATGATGTGAACAATCCTATAACCAACTAATACACAATCCCACATGTTAACAATGCACTTTGGGGTCTATTATTTCAACAAGTAGATGACACATTTAGTATGTGTCAAAATTTCCAAAAAAATCAATTGATTGTTCAAAATCTGCCATATTTTAAGGTTTGTACAATGCACCTAAAAATAAATTAACACTAATAATTTACTTGCAGGAGGGCTTGAAAGGAGCTGACTGTATCCATGGACCCATAACCTCGATATTAGTTAACACATAATAAGGTTGAGCACAACTTTTGTAGAAGCATTTTCCAAAATCTATCTAAATACTCCTTCTTCTTCCTCTACATCCCAAATTCTTCTGGTTACATGTTCAAATTCATGCAACTATTCAATCACAAAGCCCAATGTTTTTTTTTGGTATATAGCCTTCAACCATTGAGCCTTTAGGTCATGCCATGGAACATACATAACCTTTTAAAACCTTCATTAGCCGCTCCACTGGATACATCCAACGATTGTGAATTGGCCCACAAACATCTAACTCATCTACCACATGCAACAATAAATGAATCATTACATCAAAAAAGGCAAGAGGAAATTATTTCTCCAATAGGGGCAATGTATTTGCCACATCTTTTTAAGGATTTCCAATATCAGTTGGGTTCCAACCTTCACACAAATTTGTCAAAAAACACGAGTAAGTTTCATAACGACCATTCTTGGTTCCATTGCCACGAGCCTTCGCATGCACAAAGGTAATAGTTGTTGCATCAACATATGATAGTCATGTGATTTCATTGAACCCAATTTCCTATCTGCCATGTGTTTAGCCAATGAAGACCAATAATTTGTGGGAAGTTTAATTGCACCCGTTCTCTTCAAGAAATGTTCAACTCTTCTGCTATAAGGACATATGATGCATGTGCTTTCAACATTTTTTGTTGGTTATTTGGGTGTTATCTTAGCCCCAAATGTTGCGAAATGCGTTCAATTTGCATGTCCCACCATGCTTTAATTATGTCCTTTTGACCAAATACGAAACAAACCACATTCTCACAAACATTCTTTTCAATGTGCGTCACATCTAAAGCGTGTCAAATTTACAAGTTCTACAATGTCCATCACAAACCATTCCACATTAGTCCAACCCTAACTAGTAACCTCTTTGTATTTAAAAACCAACCTAGGGAGGTCACAACACCACCTGAACACATCTTTTGTGTATGTTTACAATGGCTGGAAAAATCTGCCTCTAATTTGCACGACCATGAAAATAAGGAGGGAGGTATAAGAGCTACAAACTAAGTCACACAAATTGAAAACTAAATGTTACATTTAATTCTTCTTGACAAAATTAAGGTGTAGATATCAAACGACAATAACCAAAAATATATATTAATCATGAAATTAGTTATAAAGTATTGAATGTTTCTTTAATTAAATTTTAAAGTTTAAATTTTCTAATCAATTCTTCATTTCTAATTTTTGAAGTTAGTTTCTAAAATCATTATTTAAAGTTTTACTTATGTATAAACTTGATTTGTATTTTAATTTATACTTTCAACTTTTGATTTTTGGTTTAATAAGTTAGTTTCAAATCCTATAATGCATTCATTGATAATTGACCATATAAGTTGAAATGATATTGGAATTCCAAAGTCAATAATAGACATTCAACCTTGGGGAGCATTGTGGAATGTAACTTACATACCTCAAAATAAGGTAGGTCATACATGGCATTAGGATGTTTTATGCCACTAGCCTTGGATGGATCACCTCTTGATCTTGGTGTGTTTCTAGCTACTAGCCACCCTTCATACTTTACCACACTCTTTAATGTATCACTAGCCATGATGGGCCTTGGTTTACTCATGTGCTTTTCTTTCCCATTGAAGTGGGCTAGATTTTGGTTTCTTCAATATGGGTGGCATCTTGGCAACCAACATCAAGATCCCTCATAAGCAACCTTACCCAATTCCAATGAATGCCAAGAGGTCAAGTTTGCCCACAAATTGGACAAGTTTTATACCCTTGGTGTACACATCCAACCACAAGCCCATATGCTAAGAAGTCATGGATCATCCACATTAAAATTACTCTCAAGGTGAAATGTCATTGCCCTTTAGCCCTTGCCACATCATATGTTGCAATCCCCCTCCACAACACTTGTAGATCCTCTATTAAATGTGCCATGTAAACTCGGGTTTGCCAAACCCAAGTCCCAAACTACACTTAAAGTACGTGAGTGGGGTCATGACTTCCCACGTTGGCCACACTACCAACCAACCCTTCGAGATGCACTTAAGGCATGTACATGTCCCCGCAAGCTCACCTTGCTTGCCTCTTCCCTTGGGGCCAAGTTTCCTCAACCCCAAAGTAGGAGTCCGATTTTGATTTGAGCTTACGCAAGAAAGTTCCATTTATCCATGCCACAACCCTATTTGCCTTAACAAATTTTTCATGATACAATCTCTTGGAAGTTTTTAAAGCCCTTTTTATTTCACTTGAACTTGGATGTGGTACATTTTATGCAACTTTCCCCCTCTAAAATAAAGGTGATGTCCTCATCACGCTCTACGTCTTTTCTTTGCCGGTCTAGTGTGGAATTCTTCTATGGCTTCTTAGGCATGTTCCATGTCGGATTCATTCACCCAAGAAGCCTCTATCGCATGGTAACCTTTCCACTTCACTAAGTATTCCCACTCTCGTCCTCTAAGTTGCCTTGATTTGAGCACGGCCTCAACCTCAAACTCCGGTTCATTATGAACCAAGTCCGGTGGAGGCCTTGACTTATGCTCTCGATTAGGCCTTGAGGCATCGCGGGAGACCGGCTTCAAAAGAGACACATGAAATGTGGGATGAACTCTAAGGTTTTCCGGAAGTTCTAACTTACAAGTGTCGGAAAGTTTTTTTTCCAACACTTTGAATGGCCCCGCATATGGGCCCAAGAACTTATGACTTAAACCTTCCGGCAACCTAAAATTCTTGATGTTCAACCACACCTCGTCTCCCTCTTGAAACTTCACCTCTCGTTGGGACTTGTCCGCAAAATCCTTGTACCTTTTGTGGGCCTTTTCTAAGTTAGCCTTGGCCAACTCCCACAAGCGCTTCCTTTCTTCATCAAGTTGCGTCACCATTGGCACTTCCTCACTTGCATCAATCGAAGGTTGTCCTTGTGTTGCCCAAGTCATGGGCACAATTGGTGACTTACCCGTCACCATTTGAAATGGGGTGGACCCGGTTGCGGAGTGTTCCGAATTGTTGTAACAAAACTCAGCTAACTCCAAGTGGTCCATCCAATCTTGTTGATCCGCCGCCACATAATTCCTCAAGAATTGTTGGATCACCAAGTTCACCCTTTCGGTTTGCCCATCGGTTTGGGGACGGAATGAAGTGCTCATCTTGAGTTCCGACCCCATGCGCTTCCAC
>Ga0209208_10006520_pt1 | contig 16076 bp, 16 predicted proteins | sample S1TSphfallax_3_FD_187694 | JGI IMG/M metagenome (GOLD analysis project Ga0209208, IMG submission 187694) | Host-associated microbial communities from peat moss isolated from Minnesota, USA - S1T2_Fd - Sphagnum fallax MG (SPAdes) (version 2) | ecosystem: Host-associated > Plants > Peat moss >...
AAATCATTTAAGTCGAACAACTTGAAATCTTTCACAACTATTGTGAATACAAATTTCTCAAATGATGTGTAATGATATTAAAAGCAAGTTTGAAACAAATGGAACAAGATGAAGATTTATGAAATATAAAAGAAAAAAATGAAACAATTCATGTTGTCGCAACCCTAGCCTTGGGCTCGCGACCAAAGCAAGGGCTTGCAAGGTTACAAGCCAAGAGGAAGCCTGATAGTGAAAGAAAGTGTGAGGGAATGAACCTTCACACTCCCAAAGGAACTTCCACTTTGGGAGTTTGGAATCCCGATGGACTCCCGAATCTTCAAAAAACAATTACAGGAGTCAAAACCCAATGGATTGAAAGTTCTTTATATCATTGAAAAGATATTGAGACGTAATGTATAAAATGGGCTTGCGTGACCCATTTGGACACTTAAAACACAATTTATGGCCAAAAGAAAGGTCGGGAGTCAAATTGGTACCTTGACTCCCGACCATTAAAAGTTGGAAATCGATTTGATTTCCTTACATGCAGGTGGCATGTGACATACCATTGGAAAACTCTCAACAAGAAATACAACTTTTCTTCAAACCTCATCTCAATCAAAAGTTTACACTCAAAGTTATAGGGCCCCAAAGTCGCAAAAATCTCAAATTTGAAATTTTGAGACTCCCACTTGGGAATCTCGAAACAAAATGTCATTTTGATATTTTTAATTTTTTTTAATTTTAATAAGTTTGGAGTTGTAAAAAAAATCAAGATTATTATTTAAAAAGTGAATCATTTGTATGATGAGTTGAAACATGCAAAAATAAATACCTCAATGCTATCAACAATTTGTTTTTGTAAGGTGAACAAATTTTGCAATTAATGAATACATTTTATACATGTGAGCTTTTGGCATTAGATAATAATAATTATTAACAGAACTTGTAATTTTGAAATAATAATTTTGATTATTGCAAGTTCAATCTTCATTTAGTTTTCAAATAAAAAGAAAATTAAGTTTTTATAACCAATCAATTTGTAATTATTTGTAATTATTTATTATTTATGAGTATTGTTGGTTATTTATACAATTTTTTTTTTCATGTGGTTGTGTTTACAACTACATTAAAAGTAACTTACCACTATTTATTTTTTTCATTTGTTTATGAGGACAACATTCATCATGGTTTTCATCCAAGAAAACCCATCTATGTACCATTCATTGCAAAATGATCAAATGAATGTCAGTTTTATGTATATTCAATGTGTATTATGTGTATTCTAAAATGTATAAATTTATAAAGGTGTATTAAATGTATTCTATTTGTTAATATGTGGGTAGATACTAAGATGTACATATGTATAATTTACATGTTATGCATAATAGTTCTACAAATTATTATTATTTTCATTGTAGAAATATTATTGTATTTACATTAAAATGATCTAATTCTTAATTGAATTTAATATTCATAAAATTTTAATTATATTTCAAATTACTATTTAAAATATTCAAAGTACTTTTATCATTGATATGGTTTTTAATAATTCATCATTATTTATGTCAATGTCAAATTTAATTTAAATTAATATGCATTTTGATGTACATGAAAAGACACGTACTAAGGGTCTAAAGATAAAGATAGACGCTTTCCTTGTATTCTAATACGTATGTACATGTGTATGTATATTCGTACATGTACACGAATACGTACATTTCCGGTTGTTGTAGCTGCGAGCAAAGCGAGTTTCGTGAGTGGTTCGGGATTTTTTCGAGGGATTTTGTGTGCTAAGTGTCGGGAACAGAATCGTTAAGATTTGGGTATCGCGAATGCTTGCAGGAATAGAGAGAGAATCATGAGAAAGGATTTGCATGTTTTTTCGTGAATTTTTTTTTAGAGAAGATTCGATCTTTCCTGAAGCTTTTTGGTTTTGGGAAGGGGGGTGGGTGGGTAATTTAGGGTTTTGTTTTGGGGCTTTACTGGTAGCAAGCTCAGATAAATTCTTGCTGGTAGAGACGCTTTTGCTGGAAGCATCTTCGTGCGTCTAAAAAGGCGCGTAGCAGTTGGTTTATGGATCAAGTCTTTATGATTGAAGAAAAGTGGATTCGAACTTTGGAAGCTGCTTTCTTCCACATGGTTGCAATGGTTTTTTTTTTGCAGTTTTGGTATGATTCTTGACTTGGAAGAAAGATGCAGAGTTACATTTGTTTTGAGCAATGTCGTTTTGGATTTTTCCTGAATGTTTGTACGGGTTTGAGAGGCAGATCTGAAGAAGGACTGGAGATGTGAAGAAGAAGAAGATTTGGATGTTTTGGGGATAATAGCAATGGGAGTTAGTTGTGAAGCAAGCTCAATGTATTCTCCAATAAGGGTTTGAGAGGTGGATCTGAAGGACTGGAGATGTGAAGAAGGGGATTTGGATGTTTCGGGCATAGCAGCAAAGGGAGTTTGTGAAGCTCGGCTCAATGTATTCTCCAATCTGGGCCTCCACAATGTTTCCATCATCGCAACGCCATCAGAAGTCCAAGGGTTTGAAGGTGAAGCATTTGGTGCAGATTGCCATGATCACTCTGGTGTTGACATGGGTCATTTACCAACTTAACCATTCACAGAGACCTGCAAACACATCACATAATGTGGCTACCGCCAACAACCATGTTGGTGCAGTTTGGGATTCCAGGAAAGAGGACCTCTTTGGTAGGAAGGAGTTGAAGCCTGATCGCCAAGTCATTAAGCAGCAGCAGCAGGAGGAAGAGGAAGAGCAGGAACAGGAGCAAGAGCAAGAGCAGGAGCAGGAAGTGGACAGGGATGAGCCAGCAGATGAAGAAAGAGATGAAGGAAATGCATTCAATGCTGGTGATGATGGTATGGCACACTTCACAACAGGAATTAGTTCACCTTGCACATTTGCTGGGATGTGTGAAGGTTAATAGGTTTGCTGAGGATCATAAAACCCTTGCCTGTTATGCACCTTGCACAAGTAATGGTTGAGTGCATCCTGGTTTGTGGGTTTCATCCTCATGCCTCTCATGTTTGTGCAAGCCAGTCTTTTTTGCTATTTCATGTTTGCACTTATTGGGAACATATCTTCTGAATCACATACAGGAGAGGGAGGAAAAGTAGCAAAAACCTAAACATATTGTTTTTCTACTGTAGGGACTGAGAAGGAGACAGTCAGGGATGATTTGGATTCTGGAGAGCACGCAGCAGAGGAGGATGGTGACCTTCAGGATGAGGAGGAAGACCAAGATGCAGAAGTTGCTGAAAACAAACAGAAAGCCACTGACCCAGATGACCATGATCTAGGTTTTTCTAACTTTCTCTCAAACAGTCTTTCTTACTCTCCATTTCAGAAATCTGGAAGTATGTGGGTGGGCCTTCCAGGATGAGAGATCCAATGCGAGCTGTAGGAAACATTCCAGCAGAGAAGTGAATGTACAGACTAGAGTTGAACTTCTGTTTCTTTGAGTACAACAACCCCTTTCTCTTTTGCAAGATTATTGACTTGCTTTGCTGATTGCAGCTCGCACATATGTTGTTCTGATGTTTCTTTCTGTTTTGGTTGGCTACAGATCAGCAACGAGAAGATGCAGATTTGCAACAAGATGTGGGGATGGACTTAGAAGATGTCAAGAATGAAGAAGAGAGGAACAATTGGGAAAAATCTAGAGAGGAATCTGGAGATGAGGACTTGGAATTCAATCATGGTTTTAGACATGGGATTACATCGGAGCAGAGTGGAGAAAAGACGGAGTCAAAAACATCAGATTCTGTAGTTAATCTGGTGAGTGAGATGGATGGGGATGAGAAGGCAAAAGAGAATGAGGTTTCCTACATGGAAGTACTGGGAAAAGACACAGCTCTGAGTGCTAAGAGCACTAAAGACTCTGAGTCCATGGCAGAGAAAAAGTGGGAGGAGGACTCCACAGCAACTTCTGAGCCAGAACAGGGACACAGTTTGGAGTTGGGGAAACAACCAGAAACAGAGACCATGAATGAAGAATCTGAATCAATGCAGGTGAAAGACAAGGTGGATCAGGATTTCAATGAAAGTAATCACCAAACCTCAACAGAAGTAATAGAGCAAAAGGGTAGTCAGGCACAGGAGATTGCAGAGGTGAGAACAGGTGGTGCTGGCTATCAAGAGCAGGGAAATCATGAGCCTGAGAAGGAAACTGAAATGGAGAAGGTGGAGGATAGGTCTCAGGAAAGGAAGGAGGAGGATCAGAGAAGCAACGAGCAAAAAGATGGAACAGACAAGAAGAATGAGAACATTGTGTCCCAGCAACAGGCAGACACGTTCAATCTAGAGAGTGTTACAGCCGGCAAGGAGGAGGAAGATAAGCCTGATTTCCAACCTCAACAAGGTACCAAGGATGAAGGTACTTGGCATTCTCAAGAAACGAAGGAGGAAGAAAAGGGAGGTGTTGATCAGGGATCAGAGGGTGAAAAGTGGGATCACAATTCTGAAGAGGAGAAAGATGATAGAAGTTCTGATGTGAATGAATCATCAAACACTACAGGCAACAGTATCGGTGCTGAGGCAAAGGACTCGCATGAAAATGAGTTGAAGACCTCTGAGACAAATAACAAGCAGGGCAGTGATGGTACTGTCTGGGCCCAATACCTCAACCAACAATACAGATGTGCATGATGTTCAAGACCATACTGGAAAGTTGCAAGTTGCATCCCAGTTAGGGGTTTCTCAAAATATGTCATAATTCTTTCCATATGGATGTTTAAGGTTTCTCACAATTCACACTATATTGTTTGGGTGCAGATACATAACAGGAGACTGGGCACTCCCATATTGACTCAGAAATAGAGGAGGTTACAGGCAACAAATCTGGTGGGACTAAAGAGGAGGTAAGCACAGTGGGGGGTGATTCTGTGAATGTAAACAAAATTCACAGCTGGGAGTATTTTTCTTGGGCAAGACTACTGGAAGAATAAAGGAATTGCTCCTGTGTTGCAAGAGATACTCAAGGCCTCTGGGTGTGGCTGCCCCACCTCTTGTGGGGGGCTTACTGCTCTACTTCATGAATTCCAACTCATGAAGGGAAGGTCAAGCAGTCTGTTGTATTCTTTTCCTCCCTTTGTCCCTTGTCAGCTTCCTGCTCTACTTCATCAATCCAACTCCTAATGGGGACTCAGCTGACCACAGAGTTCTCTCCAATGATTCAAGTGGCCAAGTTGGGGTGCATTTGTAGAGTAGAGTCTTTGATATTTGGAATGAGACTCTCATGCCTGTCATTCATGTGCACTTGGATTCCACTATATTTATGATGCTTTCGAAAGCTTTCTTGTAAAATACATTCCTTATAAGTTACATAAATGTTATGCTGATTTTGATGACTTCACATTGTATTGACTCTGGGAGCGCAATTGGGTAATTTGAGATCTCTGTAGCATCCAACAAGTGCATTCTTTATCAGTGTGTTAGTTTGCTGTTGATCTATCTCTTAGTTGCTTAGTTTGCTTCTTGTGAATAGCATCAGGAGATTACATTCAGAGGAGTTTCAGATGTATTATATCTATGGGTTGCTTATATCAAAGTGCATGATGTCATAATTATGCATCACAGTTCTGTTGAATGGGTGCTTCTGCTTATAGGGCTGCTATAGATTGAGATACTCTTCCATAACCAATTGATGCTGGTTGTTTATGAATTCTACAAATAGTGTGAACTGTGAGCACAACTTTGGAGAGGTGGGAGCATTTTATGCTTGTCTGTATAATTTTGCTGTGGGATAGGTAGCTCCAATTGAGTGGAAATTAATTCAAAACATTGTGCCTATATGTTCTTGTCTTTTGGCTGGCAGGATGCTGGAACTTCAAGCAATTCCAAGCATCATTGTATGAGCAGAATGAAGAGTTTGAAAAGCTCCAAAGATTGACATGGTAGGCTATTGACTCATTCCTTTAGCTAGAAGAATTTCTGTCTATTTCAGATTGGAATGAAGTAGACAGGGCCACTTTCTGCTGAGAGTTCCAAGCACACTTTCAATTGACTGCATTTGAGGATCTGCCAATTCCTGGAACAGGTCTGTTTTTGCAAAATCTGAATGTGGCAAATTCAATGTTGGTTTCTGCAAATATCACAACTTGCCACAAGGTTGGGGCATGCTTTTTGGGTTTATTCCCAATGTGTTTGCATCAAGTTCCAAAGGGTTTTCCATCAAGTTCCCAATGTGTTCCCAAAGTTGTACCCAATAACACCACACTTTTTATCTCATATGCTTTGACCATTGAAGTTTCATGTATATAAACTATAAAGGGGGGCCAAAGGGAAACACCTTTGTGCTTCTATTTGGGAGTGCCCAATGTTTCAAAAACAATTATGATGGGCCAATCAAAGTGATTCCTTAAATAAAAAATAACCTTTTAATGCAACCTTCAATTAATTAATGAAAAGGATGACTAGGTATCTCACAAATGAATAACCCCCTAGTCAATTCTTCAACACCCATTGCTAGTTACAATGTGTGCAATATAGGTCAATAATCAATAACTCTTGCAATTTGAAGTTAGTAGCATGCTAATAAAGCACATAACTTTCCACTTTGCATGATTTTTTTTCTTTTCTTGGGGGACACTACTAAAAAAGAAAAGATATGTGACTAAAAATATAGGGTGCAATATATTGGTTGCCGAGTAAAAATATAATTTAATTAGTTCAAAAATAGAGTTATGTATATTTGAAAACAAAAATATAATTAATATAAAATATGTGTAAAGTTTTCAATATTAGAATTTTAAAATAAAAAATAGCATGTCCATTAAACATTTAAGATATTAAAAGTTGTTAGTAGGTTCAATTATTGTGAAATTATGTTTTGATTAATTTGTGATGAATAAAATTGTGCAAATTGTAGTTTTTTTCATTTCAATTACATTCCATGGTCTCATTTTTGCTTTTAGTTCCAAACTTTTCTAGCTCCAAATGTTTTTAAACTAAAATTTAAATTAATATAAGGTGTTGAAATTAGATGCAAAAAAAATTTGTAAAAAAATATAGGGTGGTTAAAATATGTACATTTTAGGAAAGTAAATAATAATAAGTGGGGGAAAATTATAAATCCAAAACCTAATACCCCTTGAAAACAGTTGTTTGACACACGCAAGTCACAAAAATAACATTAAGTGTTCCCTTGGGGTTTTGCTATGTTGTGGTGTAACTTCAAACTCCATATGCTTTATATATCATGAGATACTACAAATGGGATACCCCTATGTCACTATTCTAGCCAATTTTGTCGAGATCAAAAGTTTATATTCATTCATACTTCAAGTGGAATATGGGAGTCTTGTTGGATTGGCTTGTACTTGAACTTTCCCATTTTAAAGTCTAAGACTAGGAGGTTGGGTTTTATAGTAGTGAAAAAGTGCATTTGGATTGAAGTATGAATGAATATGAAATGGTATGATACATAATCAATACCCAATTGGTACTTGTGAAGTTGAAAATGTTTCATGAGAGACAAAATAAATAGGTTAAATAGTTCTTTGTACTTTATGGTAACCTTCAAAAGAAAGGAATGGGGAAAAAGGAAGTTCAAGAAGATGTTTAAAAGAAGGTGCAAGGCCATAGTGGTCAATGATCCAAAAGAACAAACAAGGCATAAGAAATTTATGGTTATCAAGGTCCAAATTTGTTTAGTATGCATATGGGTTGATTAAGGAAGTCATTTTTCCAAGGAGTTGTAATGTAGTTGATCATGAGAAAATTTGCACATTTGTATGAAACTTGTATTGCTATGTTGGTCATGGAAGAAGTTCAATGCCCTCCTTTGGTAAGTAAGGAGAATAGTGCGTATGGAAAAATGTGGAGGGAATGATGACATATGCATAACAAGCCTCGGTGCCCAATGGTGTTGGGCAATTCTATGGGTTTTAAGGAACTTTTGGCCCATCAATTACTCTTTATTGAAAATTTTGTTAGAACCTCCATGCAAAGTTTTGAAATTTTAGAAAATATATTGAAACTTGCATTTAAGGTTAATGTTCTTTTTGCAAAACATGTCAAAGGATTTTTGGGTATTAAAGTTTATTAAGTTTGTTGACAAGGGGTTGGTTCTAGTAGGGGTTACATTTAGGGTTATCAATTAGATTGTCAAAAACAAAACAAAAATTGTCATTGCAATTACAAGGCCAAGCACATGTTAAAAATTGAATTTGTTTCAATTTGAATACAATGAAGCTATAAAATTATCAATGTGAAAGTCTAACTTCCAAGACAAGTCACATGTTCATTCACAAATGCAACATGTTTCTTTAGAATTGGGCTTTTGGGCACATTTGACATTGAAAGATTTGAAGGGTCTAACCTTTTATAAATTCCATATAAACATTACATAAAAAAGACCATTATTTCATCTCAACTAGCATATGACTTCAATATTGCACATGAAAAATGACAACAAAATTTACTTGACAAACTTTTAAAAATCACAAATCTAGCCACAAATCCAACCACAAAACAACTCGCTTCAAAACTCAAGGACAAATCTAACCATATAGAGTTGACAACTCATTTCAAAATCTAGGTGCAAATTTAGTCACAAAATCAATACATGATTAACCCACCAAAAAACAATTTGTGCTCCAACATTTGATTCCAAAACATCAACAATTAGCACAAAATGAACGTATAATAAAGTGCATCTGACAACAACCTTGATAGCATTTTTTTAGTTCAAAACACCAAGTTTTCATAGTAGGGCATTGTATATGTATTGACTTAAGCAATAACCCAAGTTTCGGATTTTGTCACTTTGGAGGAAAAATGTAAAGCTTGATGTTATCGATAGCAAATGGATATAACATTTTGATATTCAAGTATTTCTTGGAACAAAATGATTTGGGAAGCAAACCATGTTTTCACCATAGTTTTCAACATCCTAGTTGACAACCTTACATTCTACAATATTCTTTCCACTACTAGCTCCCCTTTCCATATTTTAAATCCAAGCAATAGTTTTTTTTAATGGTGATTGAGTTGCTTTAAAATTAAAAAGTTCCGAACATAAACTTGGCATTATTAGTAGCATGTTTGGGATGCCTTTGGCATTGCATGCCTAAAACATGCATCTTAATTGAAAGGCATAACAAAAAACCATGGAAATTAATGTAGAAATTAAGGTATTAATTAAACCCCTCATTTTTGACACATGTGATTATTTTTGCAAGCAAACTAAAGCAATCTAACAAAGCTTTTACTTGGTTTTCCATAGGTACATTTGCCATATTGTGTGCTACAAAAAATTTTAATAGTCACACGTGTGGGTTTTTATGAACTATTGATGAAGTTGACAATCATGGCAAAGGTTTTATTGGGGTATCATAACGAACGAGAAACAACCAAAAAACAAAGTACAAGTAACATAAGAAGAAAAGGAAAGGATGACACATTTCTTTTTGGTTTTGTCCAATCTTGTTTGGTTTCTTATTATGAAAAAGACTTTTAGTTTAGGTTTTGATTTTTTCTCCTTTTTCAAATTTTTTAAAATATGATTATGAAAACAATTCCTTAGATTTATGAAACCTTTAGTTTTAGTGATTTCACAAAAATTGGAGCTCGGTCCAATGTATGACAAGATTTGGTTCCATGTATCGTACATACAAATATGTAAGATAATTCTTTTGGTGTAATATTAGTTTTTTCATATAGTACACAATGTGCAAAATAAAAAAATATATATTATTAACTATGCACAACCAATTTAATTTAAGGTCATTTCAAACTTCAATTTTAGATTTAGTTCTAACAAAATTATGGACCTATGGTTTGGGCACCCTAGAACGTAAACTTGAATTTGTTAAATACCCTAAACCTAACATATTTGGGAGCATCTCAATCACACTTTGGTGTTTATATGGAAATTGCACACACTCACATAAAACCAACCACCTTAGCCACAAATTTTTAACAAAAGACATAGGTTGATAACTTGTTGCAACATATAACATTAGGTCTTCCAAAAATGCATGTTGAGCAAGGCCTTCTTTGTTGTGAGGGTGTTGGTTACAAAAGAAGTCTATGATATGAGAAGGTGGGGCAATGTTTTTTTTTTTTTTGCAACTTGTTTGCCAATTCCAGTTTTTGACACCCTCTATAAAATAAAAAACTCCCACCTTTTTATATTGATCTAATTGTTCACGAGAGACAAGTTTTTTCAAAACACTTGTACCATGTTTTTTTGTTGTAACTCATAAGCCCTTTACTTTTCCCCCACATTAAAATCATGGTATCATGTTTTAGTGGAACGGGGTGACACACAACACACCACATCAATAGGTGGTGATAATTCACTCTTACACCGTCATTCACAATGAAATATGCCCAATAGGCTAACATTCAATGAAAAAGGTACCATGTAATTTCTTAGTTGGTCAATAGTTGTGTAGTGAGAAGCCTCCAAGTTGTATCTACCTTAACATCAATGCTCTTGTGATCCAAGTTGGATTTATTTTGAAATACAAATTCAAAGTCATCCTTTTCATCACAAATTGTTATTGTAAAATATGTGATGTTCATGATCCATTAATAACATGCAATGTATTTAAATTTTATTCTTTTAGTTGTTGCATGAAAATTGAAAAGAGAAAACAATAAATTAAAAAAAACAAAAAACAACCAACCAAACACTAATAATAATAAATCAACATTGAGAAAAACAAGGCATAGAACTTACCTTGTTTTAACAAGTGCTAATTGCTCAATAAAAAAATTATATATTAAAAAAAAAAGGAAATGGTAATGAAGATGAATTATCAAGAAGATGATGAAGATGAGAAGATGACCATTGAATCAAAATTCTATAACAACTCAAAGATGAAGACAAAAAGATGAAACCTAAATTGTGACCATTACGATGATGATGATATTCTACACTTTGCACCAAACATGAAGACGATAAAGACAATTAAAATGAAAACACAATTTTAAAAATAAAATAAAATAAAATAAAATAATAAATTATATATTGACAATGAAAATTTGGAAACATTTGCAAAGATGTTTGATGATGACAAGATGACCATCATGATGTGGAACTTTACCAATGTATTAGATGATTGCCATGAAAACCACAATGTTCTGCAAAATTAAAATAAAATAAAATAATTACAAGAAAAGGTGAAGACAAAAGAAAAAGACGACAAAGGAGAGCAAGAAATTTGCACCATGAAGACCACTATGATGACGACCATTGGGACAATGTAGGAAAAAACCTCAAAGATTTTTCACTTCTTGCTCCCCAACCATTACAACCAAAATGAAAAAACAAAACAAGCAAGTTGGATCCAAAAGGGAAAGTAAGAGGGAGAGGGAGAGAGGGTGACCCTAAGAATCATAGGTTATAGGGTTCACATTTTGAGTGTTCAAAAAGGAAAATAATATCATATCTTTTATTTTTTATAGAAACCTCAATTTGCTAATGCCCATGCAAATCAAGGAGCATCATTGAGATTCAAACCATCTCATGTACTAGAGGAATTAGGAAAAATCACAAGTCAATTCTAACCTGTAACTTGTTATTCATATTAATCAACATTATATGTAAGATATGTTCACTAAATAATAATAATAATAAATATAGGAAAAATTTAAATTCACACCTTTTTTGGTTAAATAAATTTACATATATTTTTTCCAAAATATATCATAATTTTATTAATAACTTTTCATCTAGACATCAGGGGGGTGGGGCAGACACACTCAAATTTAATCTGCATATAATTGGACGCGTGAAGAAAGAGTGTGAATTTAACCAAAAAAGGTGTGAATTTAAAATTTTCTTAAATATATGTACTTTTTTTTCGATGAACAAGAATCCTAGATACCCTTAAAAAATGGAACTAGGAGGAGTCCATTCTTTGAAATGTGTAAAAAGCTCCATTGGATTCTGAGTTGAGGAGAAACCAAACAACAAGGCATCACAAACGGTGCTGGCCCTGCCAATAAGATAAGATAAACCCTAAACCCTAAACCTATCTACCTACTGTGTCCACACTCTTGAACACCAAAAACATCTGTTCCAATCTAAACAGTCTGAACACTTTCACCAAAGAAACCAGTTCACTTTAATGTGGAACTGGTTTTCATAAGGTAAAACTTCCAAAAGTTGGATCCAATGCTATAGTCCAGGGTTTAGGGTTTAGGGTTTAACCCAGGACCCAACAAAGTCACCAAGGATAGGTCCTATGCTGTAAAACCCTCCTTCCCTCTCACACTACCTAATTGATTATCAGTTAATCGGATAAGTAGGTAGTGAAAGTTAGTGGTTTCTATTGTAGTATAAAGAGCAGATTCAACACATGTTTGTTGAATAATTTATTTATTTTTGAGAATCCATTTCAAAAGAAAAAAAATTCTTAAAAATTCTAAAAAATTCTAAAAAATTTCCTTCACAAGCTTTTGTTCTTTGAAAAAAATAAAAAAATAAAAATGTAAAAGTTTCAAAATTTCTGAAAATGATATTATTAGTGTGGAAGATACTATAGTACCTTCAACACTACTTCTTGTCGTTTTTAATATTTTTCTGCCGATACATAGCAAGTATATGGCAACTACCCTCTAGGTATCACAAGGAAAAGAAACCATGACGGTTTTTACACCATGCAAACCCTTGGGGGAACTCTTTTTTCACACCAGTTTTGGCTTCTTGTTTCGGCCCAAGTTACTAATAAATGCTAGAACATTGATGTCAGGATATTAACAAGGGGGTGTGTCACACCGTGGCCTTGCCATTTACATTAAAACGTATCTTAAGGCAAAAGAAGGATTATGAAAACTCAAATATTTCATCATGCAAAAAATACAATCTTCGAAAAATCCTCCGAAAAAAACCAAAATCCTCCAAGATATTACAACTTCTATGACTAATCTCAATTTTCAACACAAGCCAAAATACCATCTTTCAAAAATTCTCCTATAAAAATAGACCTATTATTACCTAGGGACCAAAGTCCCTTAAGCTACTATACTCTAGAATGAATCTAAACACAATATCCTTGCCTTCTTGGTAGGCAAAGCCAATAAATGCTGGAACATTGGCCCCCAAGGGGTTGCGAATTGGCTTCGCAAATTTGATGGTAAGCTTTTTTCAGCTTTGGGGCCAATACAAGGCCATAAAGTTCAGCATTTATTCGTAACTTTGGGCAGATTGAGAAGATGTTTTCTTTTTCAGCCCTGACTCCTAGTGTAAAGATGTTGGGCCTGATTTCAACATTTGCACCAATAGGAATGCTTGATTTGAGTTGAACATTGGCCTTGACTCCTAGTGTAAAGTGGGCCTTAGAGTTCTAAACCTGAACTTGCTCTGAAAATGCTGTGGAGACTATAATCTATTAAAAAAAGACTACCTATAGAAATTCAAAAAACATCTGGCCTAGATATTGTGTTTAGATTCATTATAGAGTTTAGTAGCCTAAGGGAATTTGGCCCCTAGGTAATAGGTCTATTTTTATATGAGGATTTTTGAAAAGATGATATTGTGGCTTGTGTTGAAACTTGAGATTAGTTATAGAGTTGTAATATTTTGAAGAATTTTGGTTTCTTTTAGAGGATTTCTTGAAGATTATATTTTTGCATGTTGACATATTTGAGTTTCCACAATTCTTCTTTTGCCTTAAGATACTTGGTAATGTAAATGGCAAGACCAGAGTGTGACACACCCCTTGTTTACTCTTGATTGTCTATTTCCAATGAAGTGCTAGTGTGTTTTATGGAACATGCTGGGTACAGGCCATTGTGCTCAGTGAGGTGCTTGCCAGGGGTTTGGGCAAGCCCAAATTTTGAGTCATGCAGCAAAACAAGTACCATTATTACGTGATACGCTCCATTTACGTACGGTAGGTTTTTCATGTGGATTTGCATAATGTTCATGTGGAGTTGGGAGGATGCTCGAGTGACATAATTTACAGGTACTAAGAGCATCTCCAACTGTGCTCAGTATGTGACTCCAAACAGTAAAATTTATTGCAAAAATGTCAAAATGTGCCGGTTTAGCTCAGGAAATTGGTTTTTCTGCACCAAATTCGTGCAGCTTCCAGCACCTAGTAAAAGGCTCAACACAGTTGTGCACCTCCAAAAAAGAGTGTAAAATTGGACCTAGCTGCAGCTCAGTATTTCTGATTGGTCGATCGTAATGATTCGTCCAGGTGGCTTGCTATTAGTAGTCCCCACATATATGCAGTTCCAGTTACAGTTTTATTGGTGGGATTGCCAAAAAGAAACAGCTAAACTTAGATGTTTAATTTTATTATCCAGAATGACATACTGAGCACCAGTGGAGATGCTCTAATCAAAAGAAAGAGAAAAGAAAACCCTAAACATTAAACTCTGAAACTATTACTTTCTGTGCAATGAGAAACAAGTTCGTTACTTGTGTGCATGTACTGAGAAGTTCGGTACATGGTGTATAGAGGGCATCAAGGCTTCAAACCTGGAGTATGGAATCACGAAAAGCAAACTCCTACTTGTTTCCAGGCTATTGCTATGTTTGCATCCCAAAATAGAAGACTTGTAGTGCAAGTCTCTCATTTCGCAACATTGAAAAAACATGTTCACCATAGTTGTCGTTGTTGCGATTAGCATGGGATCCACATATTTGAAACCGACATTAAAATATAAAAAGTGTTTCAACAAGGAGTTTCATTGGTGTAAATTTCCCCAAAGTTGAAATGAACTTTTGTCTTTATTATTTATTTTATCCCCCTTTTGTCCACCTCATTGGACCTCATTGGAGGGAGGAACCTCCACTACTGACCTATTATTCCTAACATGCATGTTTGAAACCAACATGTAAATACAAGTGTTCAACAAGGGGTTGGTTCCCTTGGTGTAAATTTCCCAAGTTGAAATGAACTTTTCATCCTTTATTATTTCATCCCTCCCCCTTTCATCTGCCTTATCGAAGTGAAGACCCTCTATTGACATGTTCCTAGAACCTTGCAATTAGTTACAAGGTACAAGTATTTATAGATAAATAAATTCTAATTCAACAAACAACATATTAGAATTGAGAACTATGAAATATTTATTAAGTATGGTTTTCAAAGGACATTAAAGTTATCGGGAAAGTCAGGCGACTAGGGGGCAAGAACGGCCAGTTTCGGCATAATAGGGCATCAAATGCGTAACTGGGAATGAAAATTTTGCAAAAGGAAATAAGGGCGGGGGAGTCAAACTAGTTTTTTCACCAATTTTGGTGGTAAACTGAGTTTCATCCTGTGTTTCCTTTTTCCTGAGCGCCTGCACTGCTGCTACATATATTTTCACAGCAGAAACCTATAATTATTCTGGAACCTTGTGCATTAAATGCTGAGTTTCAACATTTCATACCCAGATTTAATAAAATTTCCTTGCTTTGTGGATACCACTGAAAGAGGGGATAGGGGCCAAAGCAAAGGAGATAGGGGGTGAAACAGAGAGTGACTTGAGAGACAACTCTATTGTATTGTATCTGTTTAAGTTAGGGTCAACTTAAATTATAAGTATGTCTAGTCACTTGTACATTCATAGCAAAAGGACTTTTGTAGAAAGGTGGCGGACTTTGTTAACATGGGCTTTGGGATTTGGAAGCAAGACCTATGAAAATGGGGCAAAAAAGAAAGCTCGAGCTATTGAATCAAGCCTAAGTTAGTAGGAACTTGTGTCATAATGAATTATGGTTTTTTCACAAAGTGAAAAGCATTAATCATTTTTTTGTTTGAACTCATTTTTCATATCCAAATGCTTCTTCTTATGAAATACTCTTAGTAACCTCCAACAAGCTTTGTTTGGCACATTTCTAGGCCAATAGTGCTCAATAGTGTTTTTTTTTTTCAATTTCTTGGTGAAGCCAAGGTGGCGTGCATCTTTAGGAAAATTTCAAATTAATTGGCAAAAATTATTTCAAGGAACTCTTACAATTGCAATCAATAAACATAAATGTAAAAACACCCTCTCACAAAATAAAAATTCTATTGCTTATAGGCAAAACAAATCATATCAAAATTTTGTGACAAAATATTCCACTTTCAAAAACTATGTCACCTTTTGATAAAATTTCATTAATTTTTTTTTTTTTTTTTTTGTTCAACCTTTT